>OCAG01000022.1_pt1 | contig 237387 bp, 218 predicted proteins | sample 1477111 | NCBI WGS metagenome assembly OCAG01 (sample SAMEA2580288, study PRJEB22360) | human gut metagenome | biome: human gut; feature: human-associated habitat; material: faeces | place: Denmark | collected 2008/2010 | reverse complement strand
TTTTTTCATGACGTTTTGTGCCTTGAGCAGCGCGAAAGGAATGGATATAAAAATGGCAAAATATGTAATGGCACTGGATGCGGGAACAACCAGCAACCGGTGCATTTTGTTCAATGAAAAAGGGGAAATCTGCAGTATGGCACAGAAAGAGTTTACGCAGTATTTTCCAAAACCGGGCTGGGTGGAGCATGATCCGAGGGAAATCTGGTCTACACAGCTTTCTGTAGCGAGACAGGCAATGAATCAGATCAATGCATCGGCAGCAGATATTGCGGCGATCGGAATTACGAACCAGAGAGAGACAGCAATCGTGTGGGACAAGAATACAGGAAAACCGGTGTATAATGCGATTGTCTGGCAGTGCAGAAGAACTTCGGAGTACTGTGACAGCCTGAAAGATAAAGGGCTGACAGAGATGTTTCAGAAGAAGACCGGGCTTGTGATCGACGCTTATTTTTCCGGAACGAAAGTGAAGTGGATCTTAGACCATGTGGAAGGTGCAAGAGAACGGGCAAAACGGGGAGAATTACTGTTTGGTACAGTGGAGACCTGGCTGATCTGGAAGCTGACAAAGGGGGCGGTGCATGTCACAGATTATTCCAATGCATCCCGGACGATGTTGTTTAATATCAATACGCTGGAGTGGGATGATGAGATTTTGGAAGAGCTGGATATTCCAAAATGCATGCTGCCCCAGGCAAAGCCGAGCAGTGCTGTTTACGGAGAAGCAGATCCCGGATTTTTCGGAGGAAGGATTCCAATTGCAGGAGCGGCAGGAGATCAGCAGGCAGCGCTGTTTGGACAGACCTGTTTCGAAGAGGGAGAGGCGAAGAACACGTACGGAACCGGATGTTTCCTGCTGATGAACACCGGCGAAAAACCGGTCTTTTCCGAGAATGGTCTGGTCACTACCATTGCCTGGGGGATGGAAGGAAAAGTTAATTATGCACTGGAAGGCTCCGTGTTTGTGGCAGGTGCTGCGATTCAGTGGCTGCGGGATGAGCTGCGTCTGATTGATTCAGCGTCAGATACAGAATATCTTGCACAGAAGGTTGAGGATACCAATGGCTGCTATGTGGTTCCTGCATTTACCGGGCTTGGAGCACCTTATTGGGATCAGTATGCCAGAGGAACGATCGTGGGACTGACCAGGGGCGTGAACAAAGATCACATTATTCGCGCCACACTGGAATCACTCGCTTATCAGGTAAATGATGTGCTGGAAGCAATGGGAGCAGATTCCGGAATCGCTCTTTCTGCGCTGAAAGTGGATGGCGGTGCAAGTGCCAATAATTTCCTAATGCAGACACAGGCAGATATCAGCCGGGCGCCGGTGCACAGGCCGAAGTGTGTGGAGACGACTGCCATGGGAGCTGCTTATCTGGCAGGTCTGGCAGTGGGATACTGGAAGGATAAGGAAGATGTAAAACAGAACTGGGACATTGACAGGGTGTTCCAGCCAGACATTGAAATCGAAAAACAGCAGAAAATGCTCAAAGGATGGAAAAAAGCTGTGCAGTACGCACATGGATGGGCAAAAGAAGAGTTATCATAGAAAATTGTCTGTAATTTCAAAAAACACTTGTCAATACCGGAAAAAAAGGTATATAGTAATAGTAACAGAATAGAAAAGCCAAAGAGAAGAGAGTCTGGCGGATAACACATCGAAGGGTGTGTTGTTTGTCAGGCTCTTTTGTGTTGTATGGGAGGAAATAACATGTATGATGTGATCATAATCGGAGCAGGGGCAAGCGGTTCTGCAATTGCAAGGGAACTGTCCCGGTATCAGGGAAAATTTTGTGTGTTGGAAAAAGAAACAGATGTCTGCTGCGGGACATCCAAAGCGAACAGTGGGATCGTTCATGCAGGATTTGATGCAGAAGAAGGCTCTTTGATGGCGAAATTGAATGTGGAAGGAAATAAAATGATGGAAAAACTTTCAAAAGAGCTGGACTTTTCGTATCAGAAGAATGGATCTCTGGTAGTCTGCACCAATGAAAGCGAAGTGGAGAAGTTAAATGAATTGCTGGAGAGAGGAAAACGAAACGGGGTTGAAGGTCTGCAGATCCTGGACAGAGAGGAATTAAAAGCATTGGAACCGAATATTTCTGACGAGGCGGTTGCTGCGCTGTATGCACCAACAGGCGGGATTGTCTGCCCCTTCGGACTAACGATCGCATTTGCAGAAAATGCGGCGCAAAATGGCGTGGAGTTTTGTCTGGATCAGGAAGTGAAAAAGATTGAGAGACGGATTGCAGGCGGATATCGGATCTGTACACAGGATACGATGTATGAAACAAAGGTGATCGTCAACGCAGCCGGAGTGTATGCAGATGTATTCCACAATATGGTCAGTGAAAAGAAGATACATATTACGGCGCGAAAAGGAGAGTATTTCCTGCTGGATAAGACGGCAGGAGGGCATGTCAGCCACACAGTGTTTACGTTGCCCGGAAAATTTGGAAAAGGAGTCCTTGTGACACCGACTGTTCATGGAAATCTTCTGGTGGGTCCTACGGCAGTGGATATCGAAGACAAAGAGGGAACGGATACGACTATGCAGGGCATCGAAGAAATCAGAAGAAAGGCAGCGCGCAGTGTGAAAGACATTCCGTTTCGGCAGGTGATCACAGGGTTTGCAGGGCTTCGGGCTCATGAAGCAGGACATGAATTTATCATCAAAGAAGTGGAGGATGCGCCGGGATTTATTGACTGTGCGGGAATTGAATCACCGGGGCTGACCAGCGCTCCTGCAATTGGAAGGATGGCGGCAGAGCTTGCAAAAAAGATATTAGATCTGCAAGAAAATCCTACATTTTGCGGAGCTAGGAAAGGAATTTTAAATCCGGCAGAATTGACAGCAAAAGAGAGAAATGAGCTGATCAGAAAAAATCCGGCTTATGGAAGAATTGTCTGCCGCTGTGAGATGATTTCCGAGGGCGAAATTTTAGATTCCATTCACAGACCTCTGGGAGCAACGACTATGGATGGAATCAAGCGCAGAACGAGAGCTGGAATGGGCAGGTGTCAGGCAGGCTTTTGTACACCGAAGACAATGGAGATTCTGGAACGGGAATTGAAGATCAGACAGGAAGAGATTACGAAAAACGGAGCAGGTTCCGAGATGATCGTGGGGAGAAATAAAGATGGTAAGATATGAGATTGTGATTATCGGCGGAGGACCGGCAGGACTGGCAGCGGCAGTGGCAGCCAGAGCTACGGGAGCCAAAAAGATTGTGATCCTGGAGAGGGATGAGAGACTTGGCGGTATTTTGAATCAGTGTATCCATAATGGGTTTGGGCTGCATACATTCAAAGAAGAACTGACAGGTCCGGAGTATGCGGCGAGATTTATCGAACAGGTGGAAGCGCTTGACATTGAATATCGATTAAACACCATGGTTATGGATATCACAAAAGAGCGGGTTGTGACAACGATGAGTAGCAAGCGGGGAATCTGTCAGATACAGGCAGATGCGATCGTACTTGCCATGGGATGCAGAGAACGTCCAAGAGGCGCCTTAAATATTCCGGGATATCGTCCGGCAGGCATTTATACAGCAGGAACGGCACAGCGTCTGGTCAATATGGAAGGATATCTGCCGGGAAGAGAAGTGGTGATCTTAGGTTCCGGTGATATCGGCCTGATCATGGCGCGGAGGATGACGCTGGAAGGTGCGCACGTCAATGTCGTTGCAGAACTGATGCCATATTCGGGAGGTTTGAAACGAAATATCGTGCAGTGTCTGGATGATTATGGAATCCCGCTGAAATTGAGCCATACGGTTGTAAAAATACACGGGAAAAAACGAGTGGAGGGAGTTACACTGGCACAGGTGGATGCACAGGCAAGACCGATTCCGGGAACAGAAGAGTTCTATGCCTGTGATACCTTGCTGTTATCCGTGGGGCTGCTGCCGGAAAATGAGCTTTCCAGACAGGCGCAGGTCAGTTTGAATCCTGTGACAAACGGTCCGTTGGTGGATGAAAATCTGGAAACAGATGTGGAGGGGATTTTTGCCTGTGGCAATGTGCTGCATGTACATGATCTGGTGGATTTTGTGTCAGAGGAAGCCACGCGGGCAGGAAAGGCAGCTGCAGAGTATGCGCAGAGAGCAGTTCAAAAGACAGAACATTCTGTCACAGAAACGTTCGTCCGGATTCAGTCAGAGGGAGGCGTGCGCTACACAGTACCGTCCCAGATTCACAGAAAACAGGAGAAAGGATTGAATATCCGATTTCGGGTGAACAAAGTCTTCGGGGCGTGTAAAGTGCAGGTATATCTCAATGGAGAGCTGGCGTTGGAGAAAAAGAAAAAATCAGCAGCGCCGGGAGAGATGGAACAAATCCTGATCCCGGAGAATGTGTTTGAAAAAGTGGCGGAAATAAAGGAAATCAGACTGCAGATGGAGGAATTGTGATATGAAAGAGAGAGAGTTGACATGCATCTGCTGCCCTCTGGGATGTCAGATCACAGCAGTGACAGAAAATAAAACCGTGGTCAGTGTTTCCGGCAATCATTGTCCGAGAGGGGCAAAATATGCCGAAGCAGAGATTTTGCATCCGGTTCGGATCGTAACGACGACGGTACCTGTGACCGGGGGAACGCAGCCTCGTGTTTCGGTAAAAACAAAGAAAGAAATCCCAAAAGAGAAGATCATGGACTGTATTCGGCAGTTAAAGGATGTGCATGCAGATGCACCGGTAGAAATCGGAGATGTTCTTCTTGAAAATGTGGCGGGAACAGGTGCAGACATCGTAGCGACTGCAAGTGTAAAGCTGCAAGTGTGAATGCAAGCGTGAAATCAGTTCGCCCCTTTTAAAGTTGTGCAGATAATGGTATAATGCCTGTATGCAATTACAGAATACAGAGGAGCGAATGAAGATGAGTATTTATGATTTGAATGCATATGAAGTAATTCGGGAAGAAGATTTATCTGACCTGAAATCAAAAGGGATCCTGTTAAAACATAAAAAAAGCCAGGCAAAGATCTTACTGTTTGCCAATGATGACGAGAATAAGGTATTTACGATCGGATTCCGCACACCGGCTCCGGACAGTACCGGAGTTCCTCATATTATGGAACATTCCGTGCTGTGTGGCTCGAAAAATTTTCCGGTGAAAGACCCGTTTGTGGAACTGGTAAAGGGATCACTGAATACGTTTTTGAATGCTATGACCTATCCGGACAAGACATTATATCCGGTTGCAAGCTGTAATTCGAAGGATTTTCAGAATTTAATGCATGTATACATGGATGCAGTATTTTATCCGAACATCTATGAGCATGATGAAATCTTCCGTCAGGAAGGGTGGAGCTACAAACTGGATACGGCAGATGGAAAGCTGGAGTACAATGGCGTGGTATACAATGAGATGAAGGGAGCGTTTTCGTCTCCGGAAGGTGTGCTGGACCGTGTGATCCAGAATTCTCTGTTCCCGGACACTTCTTACGCCAATGAATCCGGCGGTGATCCGGATGTGATCCCGGAGCTGACGTACGAGCAGTTTTTGAATTTCCACAGGACATATTATCATCCGTCCAACAGCTATATCTATCTTTACGGAGATATGGACATGGAAGAAAAGCTAAGATGGCTGGATGAAAATTATCTGTCAGCATTTGATGCGATCGAAGTGGATTCCGAGATCAAATATCAGAAACCGTTTGAAGAAATCAGAGAACTGGAGATGGAGTATTCGATCTCCAGTGAGGAGTCTGAGGAGGATAATACGTATCTTTCTTATAATAAAGTCATCGGGACAAGTCTGGATGAAAAGCTGTATCTGGCGTTTCAGATTCTGGACTATGCACTGCTCTCTGCACCGGGTGCACCGCTGAAAAAAGCGCTTTTGGATGCAGGAATCGGAAAAGATATCATGGGTTCTTATGACAATGGAATCTATCAGCCGATCTTTTCTATTGTCTCTAAAAATGCGAATCGTGATCAGAAAGAGGCATTTATCCGTGTGATCGAAGAGACACTCCAGTCGATCGTGAAAAACGGAATGGATAAAAAATCTCTGGAGGCAGGGATCAACTATCACGAGTTCCGCTTCAGAGAGGCAGATTTTGGAAATTATCCAAAGGGACTGATGTACGGACTGCAGATCATGGACAGCTGGCTGTATGATGAGAACGAGCCATTTATGCATATGCAGGCAATCCCGACCTTTGAATATTTGAAAGAACAGATTTCTACCGGATATTTTGAAAAACTGATCCAGACTTATCTGCTTGACAATCAGCATGGATCCATCGTGATCGTAAAGCCGGAAAAAGGACAGACAGCCAGAATGGACAAAGAGCTGGAGGAAAAACTGGCAGCTTATAAAGCAGGTCTGAGTGAGGAAGAACGGAACAGACTGGTGGCAGCTACAAAAGAGCTGGAAGCGTATCAGGAGTCAGAAGATGCTCCGGAAGATATGGCAAAGATCCCGGTATTAAACAGAGAAGATATCACAGAAGAGATTGCTCCTGTTTATAATACAGAAAAGGAAATCGACGGCATCAAACTGGTGCATCATGAAATCGAGTCGAACGGAATCGGTTATGCCACTCTGATGTTTGATCTTTCCGGCGTGTCGGAAGAACTGCTTCCATATACCGGAATTCTGCAGAGTGTACTTGGAATTATTGATACGAACAACTATGGGTATGGAGAACTGTTCAACGAGATCAATGTGCATACAGGAGGAATCGGAACTTCTCTGGAATTATATCCGGATGTGACAAAGGCAAAAGAGAAGGATTTTCGTGCAACATTTGAGATCAAAGGAAAGGCATTGTATCCGCAGATGAAGATTCTGTTTGCGATGATGCGTGAGATTCTGATGGAATCCAGACTGGATGATGAAAAACGATTAAAAGAGATTCTGGCAATGCTCAAATCCAGACTGCAGATGTCCTTCCAGTCTTCCGGACATACGACATCCGCACTGCGCGCATTGTCTTATGGATCTCCCCTGTCCAAATTCAAGGATGACACAGACGGCATCGGATTTTATGAGGTAGTCCGTGACATCGAAGAGCATTTTGAAGAGAAAAAAGCAGAGCTGATCCAAAACTTAAAACAGCTCTCCCGCCAGATTTTCCGTGTGGACAATGTGATGATCAGTTATACCTCTTCAGAGGATGGACTTGCTCCTATGGAAGCAGCATTTCGTGAGATCAAGGATACACTGTATCCGGAACTGGACGGGGAAGAAATACCGTGTGTATTACACGGCAGAAAACGCAACGAAGGCTTTAAAACGTCTTCCAAAGTGCAGTATGTGGCAAGGGTCGGAAACTTTATCGATCATGGAGCACAGTATCATGGAGCGCTGCAGATTTTGAAGGTGATCTTAAGTTATGATTATCTCTGGCAGAATGTCCGTGTCAAAGGCGGTGCATACGGATGTATGAGCAACTTTAACCGGATCGGAGAGGGATATCTGATCTCCTATCGGGATCCGAACCTGAAAAAGACAATGGAAGTGTACGAAGGCGTTGTAGACTATCTGAAGAATTTCACAGTCGATGAACGGGATATGACAAAATATATCATTGGAACGATCAGTAATATTGACCGCCCGATGAATCCGGCTGCAAAAGGGGATCGCTCGATGAATCTGTATATGAATCATGTATCCCAGGAGATGATCCGTACAGAGCGCAGTCAGATCCTGCATGCAGCACAGGAGGATATCCGTGCGCTTGCAGCAGTAGTGGAGGCAATGCTGAAGGCAGAGCAGATCTGTGTGATCGGAAGCGAAGAAAAAATCGAGGAAGAAAAAGAGATGTTTCTGGAAGTGAAGACGTTGTTTTAGGAAACACAGGATAAGGAGAACTTAAAATTGATGAGAGATGATTTTAAATCAGGATTTGTGACGCTGATCGGAAGACCCAATGTGGGAAAATCGACATTGATGAACCAGCTGATCGGGCAGAAGATCGCGATTACGTCTAACAAGCCACAGACGACGAGAAACCGTATTCAGACAGTTCTGACAACGGAAGAAGGGCAGATTGTATTTGTGGACACGCCGGGAATTCATAAGGCGAAAAATAAGCTGGGAGAATATATGGTAAATGTGGCAGAACGCGCGTTGAATGAAGTAGATGTGGTACTGTGGCTGGTAGAGCCGTCCACCTTTATCGGAGCCGGGGAGAAGCACATCATAGAACAGCTGAAACGTGTAAAAACACCGGTGATCCTTGTAATCAACAAGATTGATATGGTAAAGAGAGAGGAAGTTCTGCTGTTTATCGATGCATACCGCAAAGAGTATGATTTTGCGGAGATTGTTCCGGTATCTGCGAGAAACGGGGACAACACGGATGAACTGGTGAAAGTGATTTTAAAATATCTTCCGTATGGTCCGCAGTTCTATGATGAAGACACTGTGACAGACCAGCCGGAGCGTCAGATTGTGGCAGAACTGATCCGGGAAAAGGCACTTCATTGTCTGCAGGAAGAAATCCCGCATGGAATCGCAGTGGCGATTGATCGCATGAAAATGCAGAACAAAGTCATGCATATTGATGCTACGATCATCTGCGAGCGGGATTCCCACAAAGGAATCATCATCGGAAAACAGGGCAGTATGCTAAAAAAGATCGGAAGTACGGCGCGCTATGAAATCGAGCGGATGCTGGACTGTAAAGTGAATCTGAAGCTCTGGGTAAAAGTACAGAAAAACTGGAGAGACAGTGATTTTCTAATGAAGAATTTCGGATACCACGAGGACGAGATGTAGTATTTTGCAGATTTTATATAGTATATCCGGGAGAGAATCGGACACCCTAATTGTATACTCAACAAGGAACAGATGAGAAAGCAATTAAAGAGGTGAACCGATGAAAGAAGAATACTGGGAACAGTTTATGACAACAGGACGCATTGCAGATTATCTTTCTTACAAAGCAGAAAGTGGCAGCAGCGAGAGTCGCTGTTTGGAAGAACAGAAGGAACAGGCAGGAGTTAGATCAGGTGAATCAGATTGTTTTGACAGGGATGGTGCTTTCAACGGCACCGGTTGGAGAGTATGACAGACGGGTTGTGATACTGACAAAGGAACAGGGAAAGATTTCTGCATTTGCCAGAGGGGCGAGAAGACCAAACAGTCCGCTGGTAGGTGCAGTCAATCCGTTTTCTTTCGGGGAGTTTACGATGTATGAGGGGCGTTCCTCTCATACGATCCAGTCTGTGAAGATCACAAATTATTTTTCGGAGCTTCGGGAAGATATGATCGGTGCTTATTACGGGTTTTATTTTCTGGAGTTTGCGAATTATTATACAAAAGAGCAGAATGATGAACGGGAGATGTTAAAGCTTTTGTATCAGACCATGAAAGCACTGACCAGCCCGCATATTCCGAATCTGCTGATCCGCCGCATTTTTGAACTCAAAGCGTTCTGTATCAATGGAGAGGGACCTCAGGTCTTTCAGTGTGTCCGGTGTCAGAAAAAAGACGGACAGATGGTGTTCAGTGCCAGAGAAGGCGGACTGGTCTGTACAGATTGTGCCAGGAATATTTCAGACGGGATTTCGTTGGACAATTCCACGCTTTATACGATGCAGTACATAGAGATCAGTACGATCGAGAAGCTGTATACATTTACAGTCAGCAGGGAAGTACTGGAAAAGCTGTCCGGGATCATGGAACGATATTGTCTGCTTTATGTGGAAAAAAGGTTCAAGTCCCTGGAGATTCTTGAGACATTGGTGTAGCAAATCGAGTGAAAATGGCAGGGAATCCAGGAATGGCTTGAAAAAACGGGATGAAGCCGTTATAATAGTTACCAGTTGATGAAAAAGAATGTGAGGAACAAAGAATTATGGTAGAAAAGACAATGGATAAAATTGTAGCTCTGGCAAAATCAAGAGGTTTTGTTTACCCGGGGTCTGAAATTTACGGGGGGCTTGCAAATACATGGGATTATGGAAATCTCGGAGTAGAACTGAAGAACAACGTGAAAAAAGCGTGGTGGAAAAAATTCGTACAGGAAAGTCCGTACAATGTAGGTGTGGACTGCGCGATCCTGATGAATCCACAGACATGGATCGCATCCGGACATCTGGGCGGATTCAGCGATCCGTTGATGGATTGTAAAGAATGTAATGAAAGATTCCGTGCAGATAAGCTGATCGAAGATTACGCACAGGAGAATGGAATCGAACTGGAAGGAAGCGTGGATGCATGGAGCAAGGAGCAGATGTCTGCTTATATTGAAGAGCATGATATCAAATGTCCTTCCTGTGGAAAACACAACTTTACAGAGATCCGTGAGTTCAACCTGATGTTCAAGACATTTCAGGGTGTTACAGAGGACGCAAAGAATGTCGTATATTTAAGACCTGAGACAGCACAGGGAATCTTTGTAAACTTTAAGAATGTACAGCGTACATCAAGAAAGAAGATTCCATTTGGGATTGCGCAGATCGGAAAATCTTTCCGTAATGAGATCACACCGGGTAACTTTACATTCCGTACAAGAGAGTTTGAGCAGATGGAGCTGGAGTTCTTCTGTGAACCTGGTACAGATCTGGAATGGTTTAACTACTGGAAGAGCTTCTGCCTGAACTGGCTGAGTTCTCTGGGACTCAAGGACGACGAAGTCCGTTATCGTGACCATGATGCAGAAGAATTGTCATTCTACAGCAAAGCGACTACTGACGTGGAATTTTTGTTCCCGTTCGGATGGGGAGAGCTGTGGGGAATCGCTGACAGAACAGACTACGATCTGACACAGCATCAGGAAGTATCCAAACAGGATCTTACTTATTTTGATGATGAGAAGAAAGAAAAATATATCCCATACGTGATCGAGCCGTCTCTTGGTGCAGACCGTATGGTACTGGCATTCCTTTGCAGCGCATACGACGAGGAAGAACTGGAAGGCGGAGATACACGTACGGTTCTGCATTTCCATCCGGCACTGGCTCCTGTCAAGATTGGTGTGCTTCCGCTGTCTAAAAAGCTCAATGAAGGCGCTGAGAAGGTGTTTGCAGAACTGAGCAAGACTTACAACTGCGAATTTGATGACAGAGGAAATATCGGAAAACGCTATCGCCGTCAGGATGAGATCGGTACACCGTTCTGTGTAACTTATGATTTCGATTCAGAAGAAGATGGTGCAGTGACTGTTCGTGACAGAGATACAATGGAACAGGAACGTGTAAAAATTGAAGATCTGAAAGCATACTTTGAGAAAAAGTTTGAGTTTTAGTATGAGGCTGCCGCACATGTTGTGCGGCAGTTTTTTTGGCAGAAGTACTTCTCCAGCTACTCTGGCAAAAAAAAAAAAAATATATATATATATAAGATGTGCTTCTTAATAATGATAGGAAATATTCATAACAGCTTATATTTTCATTTTGAAAACAATGTGCTATGATGAACATATGTTGAAGACAACAGAATATTGAAAATTCTTCAAGATACATTTGCAGGACGGGAAACCTGTTTAGCCTCTGGCCGGTGTATCTTTTTTGTTACTCAAAACAACAGGAGGATTTAAAAGAATGGAAAGAACAACAGTAGAAAATCTGAAGGAACTGATTCGTGCAGGACGTGCAAAGACACCTGCAACAAAAGTGATCATGGGAGGAACTCTGGTCAATGTTATGTCTGAGGAGATCTATCCGGCAGATATCGCAGTTTACAAAGACACGATTGTAGCAGTGGGAGATGTGAAAGAGTATATCGGGGAAGAGACAGAAGTGATCGATGCAAAGGGCAGATATCTGGTGCCGGGTATGATTGATGGTCATATTCACAGTGAGTGCAGCAAGTTGAGCATTACAAGCTATGCAAAAGCAGTTGTGCCAAGAGGGACTACAAGCATGATTTCCGGTCTGGACGAATATATTTCCGTATCAGGTCTGGAAGGACTGCAGGAAGTACAAAAGGAGGTACAGGCGAGTCCTCTGAAAGTGTTCTGGGGAGCACCGTATAAGACACCATATACAATTCCTCAGTCTACTGTAGCATTTAACTTTACAAAAGAGGTACATGAAGAGGTACAGAAATGGCCGCAGTGTTACGGAGTATGGGAGACAGTAAGAGAGTTTATCCAGGAAGAGGATGAAAACACACTGGGAGCAATCGCAGAAGCATTCAAGAACCGTCTGCCGGTATTTGGATGTGCACCGATGGCAAGAGGCAATGATCTGAACGGATACCTGTGTGCAGGAGTGCGCCTGGATCATGAAAGCTACGACCACGAGGAAGTTGTAGAGAAGATGAGAAAAGGAATGCACATGCTGATCCGCGAGTCTTCCGTAACACATTTCCTGGCAGAGAATATCAGAGCAGTGACAGAGGTAAATCCGGCATTTGCAAGAAGAGTCAGCTTCTGTACAGATGATGTGACAGCAAGTGATGTTCTGGAAAAAGGACATCTGGACAATGTGGTACGTCTGGCGATCCAGGCAGGAGTCAAACCGATGACTGCGATCCAGATGGCAACGATCAACAGTGCGGAAGCATACCGCATTGATCACATGGTAGGATCCATCTGCCCGGGAAGAATTGCGGATATCCTGTTTGTAGACGATCTGGAAGCATTTGGAATCAAAGAAGTCATGACAAACGGAAAGATGGTGGCAAAAGACCATAAGCTTACGTATGATCTGAAAGCACCGGAGAGAAGCTCTGTGTTAAAAGGCGAGTTAAAATGTAAACTGACAACAAAAGAAGAATTTGAATACAAGACATCTGTTCAGAACGGAGAAGCAAAAGTACTTTCCATGGATGTAAAAGGACCGTTTGTGAGAAAGAGAAAAGATGTTGTTTTAAAAGTTGAAAACGGAATCGTACTTCCGGATGTAGAACAGGATGTGGCAATGGTATCTGTTCTGGAACGATTTGGAAGAAATGGAAATAAATCTCTGGCATTTTGTTCCGGATGGAAATTAAAGAAAGGTGCGATGGCATCTTCAGCAGCACCGGATGACAACAATCTGGTTGTTATGGGTGTCAGCGCAGAGGATATGTCAATTGCAGCCAATTATCTGATCGAGCAGGGCGGCGGTCAGGTTGTTGTGGCAGACGGAGAGATTTTGGAATTTCTTCCACTTCCGGTCGGAGGAATTGTCAGTGATGAAGAACCGGAGGTAATCGCGGCACAGGAGAAGAAGATCGATCAGGCAGCAAGAATGTTAGGTTCTGATCTGCCGGATCCAATGATGTACATGTTCTTTTTGCCGATTACGGCCATCCCGGATTATGCGATCACGGATGTAGGACCGGTTGACTATCTTGCGCTTACAACATTTGATCCGGTTTTGGAAGTAAACGAAAAATAAATCAAAGGAGGACATCGGTATGAAGAAAGAAGAATTAAAAAAGCTGATTGACACAGCGGCAGGAAGAATTCCCGCAGATACAGTCATTAAAAACTGTCAGATCGTCAATGTTTTTTCCGGGAAGATCCAGACAGGCGACATCGCACTGAGCGGAGATAAGATCGCGGGAATTGGAGAATATCAGGGCGTTCATGAAGTGGATGCGCAGGGAAGATATGCAGTTCCTGGATTTATTGACAGTCACATTCATATCGAATCTGCCTACGTCAGCCCGGAAGAACTGGGGAGACTTTTGGTGCCTCATGGAGCAACTACGATCATTGCAGACCCGCATGAAATTGTGAATGTGTGTGGGATCAAAGGTCTGGACTACATGATGGAGGCAGCAAAAGGGACAGCACTTGATATCAAGTATATGCTTCCATCCTGTGTACCGGCAACTCCGTTTGAGCATGCAGGTGCGGTGATCAATGCACCGGAGATGGAAGAGCCGATTCAAAGAGATGGAATTCTCGGGCTTGGAGAATTTATGAACTTCCCTGGAGTTATTCAGGCGGATGAAAGTGTGCTGGATAAACTGATGACTGCAAAAGAAGAAGGAAAACTGATCGACGGGCATGGACCTGGAATTGACGGAAAAGATCTGAATGCATATTCTGCAGCAGGGATTCTGGCAGATCACGAGTGTTCTACAGTAGAAGAGATGGAAGCGCGCCTGGAGCGTGGAATGTATATCCTGCTCAGACAGGGTTCTGCCTGTCATAACTTAAGGCCGCTGTTAAAAGGGGTCACACCGGAAAACAGCAGAAGATGTCTGCTTTGCTCAGATGACAGACAGCCAAAGACAATCTTAAAAGACGGACATCTGGACAATCACTTGAAGATCTGTGTAGAAGAAGGGCTGGATGCAGTGACAGCAATTCGGATGGCGACATTAAATGCGGCAGAATGTTTCCGGCTTCGTGACAGAGGTGCGATTGCGCCGGGATATCGTGCAGACATTGTTCTTCTGGATGATCTCAAAGACTTCCATGTGGAAAAAGTATGGATCGCAGGGGAACTGACTGCTGACCAAGGAAGCTATTTACCGGAAATCACGCCATATGATATCTCTTCTGTGAAGGGAAGCGTGATCGTAAAAGATTTTTCAGCAGAAAAGTTTAAAATGCATCTGACCAGTGATCAGGTCAACGTGATCGAGATCCTTCCAGGAGGAGTTGTGACGAAAAAGACGACTGCCCGCATTCAGTTGGATGAAAACGGCGAATTTGTAAGAAATCCGGAAGAAGATCTGGTGAAAGTAGCCGTTGTAGAACGCCACCAGGGAACCGGCAATGTAGCTTGCGGATTCTTAAAAGGATATGGAATAAAAGAGGGTGCTGTGGCACTGTCTGTCGCACATGATTCTCATAATATTATCGTGGTCGGAGTCAGTGACGAAGAGATGGAGTTTGCAGTAAACAGTCTGATCGAGCAGGAAGGCGGTATTGTTCTTGTAAAAGATGGAAAAGTAATCGAACAGATGCCAATGCCGATCGCTGGACTGATGAGTGATCAAAGCGGAGAGTGGGTGGATGAAAAACTCACAAGTATTCATGAAAAAGCGTATACAGAGCTTGGCATCTGCGGAGAAGTGGAACCGGTGATGACATTATGTTTTATGTCCCTGGCAGTGATTCCTGAAATCAAACTGACAGATATGGGCTTGTTTGATGTCACAACGTTTTCATTTATTCCGGTAGAGATATCCAGATAGAGAAACAAAGAAGATAAAGGAATGGAAAAATGGGAAAACAAAAGACATTAGTGCCGTGGTTTCAGCGCGGTGACATTGGTGGAATGACATATTCGATCACCAATAATATTGTAAATTACCTGATCGTGATCGCAACGCTTTCGGGAGTACTGGAGTGGCCGGACAAAATTGTATACGGGTATGTGATCCCGGGAATGTCTATCGGTCTGCTCTGTAGTGGAGTTTACTATGCTTATATGGGAAGAAGATTATCCAGAAAAGAAGGTCGTGCGGATGTTACGGCACTTCCTTCCGGAGTTTCCACACCGGCAATGTTTGTTATGCTCTACGGTGTGATCATGCCGCTTCATTATGCATTGAATGATGCGGAGCTGGCGTGGTCAGCTGCTGTGGCAGCCTGCTTTATTGGTGGAGCAGTCGAGTTTTTGGGTGGATTTATCGGACCATGGATGAAGAAAAAACTGCCGAGAGCAGCGCTTCTCGGAACTGTGGCAGGAATCGGATTTATCTGGATGGCAACACAGGGGGTGTTTGATGTATTCGGCGATCCGCTGATCGGACTTCCGATTTTGTTTGTAGCAATGGTCGGTATTTTTGGAGGATACTTATTTCCAAAGCAGATTCCTCCGCTTGTTGTTGCGATTGTGGGTGGAATCATTTATGCATTCTGCCTGGGAAGAACAACTGTAGATTTCAGCGGAATCGGTTTTTATATTCCGAATCCTGTTAACGGAATCCAGCATCTGATCAATGGTGTGGCAGTTGTTGCACCTTATCTGACGATCGTGATTCCGGTGGAAATCTACAATTTTATCGAGACCATGGACAATGTAGAGGCAGCAAATGCAGCGGGAGATAATTACAGTGTAAGAGAAACACAGTTTGCTGACGGAATCTGTACGATGCTTTCCGCAATTTGCGGAGGTGTCGTGCCAAATACAGTATGGCTTGGACATGCAGGCTTGAAAAAAGCCAAAGCGGGTGTTGGATATGCACTGGTGTCAGGTCTGGTACTGGGAGCGGCAGGAATCTTCGGTCTGTTTACGTTCTTAAGCAACATGGTTCCGCCGGCAGTATGTGCAGTGACATTTTTATGGTGTGCGATCGTCATGGTTGCACAGGCTTTTAAAGACTGTGACAAAAAGCATTATGCGGCAGTTGGAATCGCGATGGTTCCGCCGGTTGCTGATTATCTGTATACACAGATCACAGGAAGTGTGGGACTGGCAGGTTATATGACAGAGGTAATGCCGTCAGGACTGGCAGAATACAATGCAGAAGTAACGCAGATGATCAAGGATGCGGGGGTTATGTGGAACGGAGTACCTGCGGTGAAATCAGGAGCGATCATCATTGGAATTCTGTTAGGGACAATGACAGTGTTCATTATTGACAAGCAGCTTCATAAAGTGGCAATCACGGCAGTAGTAGGCTATGTGCTTGCGTGTTTTGGATTTATTCACAGTGCAGGACTTGGATTCAATCCTGCTTCACCGTTTGCAATTGGATATCTGATCGTGGCGGTACTGGCTATCATCCTTCATCAGGGACGGAAATCCTGGTTTGAGGGACCGGATGATTTTGATTATGTATAAAGCAGGCAGTCTCTTGTATTTCGGAACAGGAAATAGTATACTAGGGAAAAAGACAACAGAAAGGAATCAAAACAGCTATGGAAAAAACATTATGGCAGATATATGATGATGCACAGCTTGCAGAGCTTGATACTCTGACAGCAGATTACAAAAAATTTCTGGATGCAGGAAAAACAGAGAGAGAATGTGTGACAGAAGTGATCCGCATTGCAGAAAAAGAAGGTTATGTAGACTTAAATAAGAAGGATACACTGCAGGCAGGAGATAAAGTATATATGGATTGGATGGGGAAATCCATCGTGTTATTCCAGATTGGAGAGGATTCTCTGGAAAAAGGAATGAACATTCTTGGAGCACATGTTGACTCTCCTCGTTTGGATCTCAAACAGAATCCATTATATGAAGAAAGTGGATTCGCATACTTTGATACACACTATTATGGCGGAATCAAAAAATATCAGTGGGTGACACTTCCGCTTGCAATTCACGGAGTTGTAGTGAAAAAAGATGGAACAAAGGTCAATGTTGTGATTGGTGAAAAAGAAGAAGATCCGGTATTTGCAATTACAGATCTTCTGCCACATCTCGGATCTAAGCAGATGGAGAAAACAGCAGCCACAGTGATCGAAGGAGAGGCTCTGGATATCCTGGTTGGAAGTGCTCCGCTTTGCGGCGAAGAAAAAGATGCAGTTGCAGCGAATGTTCTGAAATTGTTAAAAGAGACATATAGTATGGAAAAAGAAGATCTCATGTCTGCAGAGCTGGAGATTGTTCCGGCAGGAAAAGCACGTGACTGCGGTCTGGATAAGAGTATGGTGATCGGATACGGTCAGGATGACAGAGTCTGCGCATTCACTTCCCTGATGGCAATGCTGCACACAGAGAATAAGAAAAGAACATCCTGCTGCATCCTGGTGGATAAAGAAGAGATCGGAAGCGTTGGAGCAACTGGAATGCAGTCCCGCTTCTTTGAAAATGCAGTTGCAGAGATTCTGGACAAGTGCGGAGAGTTTTCTGAATTAAAACTTCGCCGTGCGATGGCAAATTCTACAATGATCTCATCAGACGTAGGAGCTGCATTTGATCCGATGCACGCAGACGTTTATGACAAGAGATCCAATCCGTTCTTTGGAAAAGGTATGGTGCTCAACAAACACACAGGTGCCAGAGGAAAAGGTGGTTCCAATGATGCGAATGCAGAATACATCGCAAAATTGAGACATGTATTTGATGAAAATAAGGTTGCGTTCCAGCTGACAGAGATGGGCAAGATTGATGCCGGCGGCGGCGGAACGATCGCTTATATTCTTGCAAACTTCGGAATGGAAGTGATCGACGGCGGTGTTGCAGTGCTGAGCATGCACTCCCCTTGGGAAGTTTCAAGCAAGGCAGATGTATATGAAGCTTACCGCGGATACTGTGCATTCTTAAAAGATATGAAATAAGATATAAAAAGGGAGATGTTCGTGTGGGACATCTCCCTTTTGTAGTGGCACGAAAGAAACATGTGTTCCTGATAGAGTGGCATGAATGAAGTTTACTGGTATTATGCAAAGTGTATAAAAATGAGGTGGGAATTTCAATATTTACCCTTGTAAATGCTGAAAAATGAAAGCTGGAATGATAAAAGTAACTAAAAAACAGATGTAAAAATTGTACATAATTATGTACAAAAGTCTTGACGTATTTCGGCAAAACCATTAAAATATTATATGCGACTTAGTGCAAATTTATTTGAAAAAAATTATAGGAGGTCGTTGAAAAATGGCAACAAAATGGGTGTATATGTTCACCGAGGGTAATGCAACAATGAGAAACCTTCTCGGTGGAAAAGGCGCAAACCTTGCAGAAATGACAAGTCTGGGACTCCCGGTACCACAGGGATTCACAGTTACAACAGAAGCTTGTACACAGTATTACGAAGATGGCAGAAAGATCAATGATGAGATTATGGCGCAGATCATGGATGCAATCGTAAAACTGGAAGAAATCACAGGAAAGAAATTCGGAGATAAAGAAAATCCGCTGCTCGTTTCCGTACGTTCCGGAGCAAGAGCTTCTATGCCTGGTATGATGGATACAATCCTCAACCTTGGATTAAACGAAGAAGTTGTTGAGACTCTGGCAGAGGCATCCGGAAATGCACGCTGGGCTTGGGACTGCTACAGAAGATTCATTCAGATGTATTCTGACGTAGTTATGGAAGTAGGTAAAAAATACTTCGAAGAGCTCATCGACAAGATGAAAGAAGAAAAAGGTGTAAGCCTTGACGTTGAACTGACAGCAGAAGACTTAAAGACTTTAGCAGGACAGTTCAAAGCTGAATATAAAGAAAAAATCGGTACAGATTTCCCTTCAGACGCAAAAGAGCAGTTGATGGGAGCTGTAAAAGCTGTATTCCGTTCATGGGACAACCCAAGAGCGAATGTATACCGTCGTGACAACGATATCCCATATTCATGGGGAACTGCTGTTAACGTACAGATGATGGCATTCGGTAACATGGGAGATGACTGTGGAACAGGTGTTGCATTTACAAGAGACCCTGCTACAGGAGAGAACGGACTCTTTGGAGAGTTCCTGACAAACGCACAGGGAGAAGACGTTGTTGCCGGAGTTCGTACTCCAATGCACATTTCCGAAATGGAACAGAAATTCCCGGAAGCATTTGCTCAGTTTAAAGAAGTATGCAATACTCTGGAGAAACACTACAGAGATATGCAGGATATGGAGTTTACTGTAGAACATGGTAAACTGTATATGCTTCAGACACGTAATGGTAAGAGAACAGCACAGGCTGCTTTAAAGATCGCTTGTGACCTTGTTGATGAGGGAATGAGAACAGAAGAAGAAGCTGTTGCTATGATCGATCCAAGAAACCTTGACACTCTGCTTCACCCACAGTTTGATGCTGCTGCATTAAAAGCTGCAACACCAATGGCAAAAGCACTCGGAGCATCTCCAGGAGCTGCTTGCGGTAAAGTTGTATTTACAGCAGATGACGCTGTAGAGTGGGCTGCAAGAGGAGAAAAAGTAATTCTTGTTCGTCTGGAGACATCTCCGGAAGACATCACAGGTATGAAATCTGCTCAGGGTATCCTGACAGTACGTGGTGGTATGACATCTCACGCTGCCGTTGTTGCACGTGGAATGGGTACATGCTGTGTATCTGGATGTGGAGACATCGTGATGGACGAAGCAAACAAGAAATTCACATTAAACGGAAAAGAATACCACGAAGGAGATGCAATTTCTCTGGACGGATCTACAGGAAATATCTATGACGGAATCATTCCTACAGTTGATGCTACAATCGCTGGAGAATTCGGAAGAATCATGGGATGGGCTGACAAATACAGAACAATGAAAGTTCGTACAAATGCAGATACACCTGCAGATGCTAAGAAAGCTCGCGAACTGGGAGCAGAAGGTATCGGACTTTGCCGTACAGAGCATATGTTCTTCGAAGGAAACAGAATCGATGCATTCCGTGAGATGATCTGTTCTGAGACTGTAGAAGAAAGAGAAGCAGCACTTGAGAAGATCCTTCCGGAACAGCAGGGAGACTTCGAAGCACTGTATGAGGCACTGGAAGGAAATCCGGTTACTATCCGTTTCCTTGATCCACCGCTTCATGAGTTCGTTCCTACAGAGGAAGAGGACATCAAAAAACTTGCTGACGCTCAGGGTAAAACTGTTGAGCAGATCAAAGCAATCATCGATGGACTTCATGAGTTCAACCCAATGATGGGACACCGTGGATGCCGTCTGGCAGTTACATATCCGGAGATCGCTAAGATGCAGACAAAAGCTGTAATCCGTGCAGCTATCAATGTACAGAAAGCACATCCGGATTGGACAGTAAAACCAGAGATCATGATTCCATTGGTTGGAGAGATCAAAGAGCTCAAATACGTGAAGAAATTCGTAGTTGAGACAGCTGACGCTGAGATCGCTGCTGCTGGAAGCGACCTGAAATACGAAGTTGGTACAATGATCGAGATCCCAAGAGCTGCTCTTACAGCTGATGAGATCGCAAAAGAAGCTGACTTCTTCTGCTTCGGTACAAACGACCTGACACAGATGACATTCGGATTCTCTCGTGATGATGCAGGAAAATTCCTGGATGCTTACTATGATGCTAAGATCTTTGAAAACGATCCATTTGCAAAACTGGATCAGACAGGTGTTGGTAAACTCATGGATATGGCAATCGCATTAGGAAAACCGGTAAATCCAAACCTGCACGTAGGAATCTGTGGAGAGCACGGTGGAGATCCAAGCTCTGTTGAATTCTGCAACAAACTTGGTCTTGATTATGTATCCTGCTCACCATTCCGTGTGCCGATCGCTCGCCTTGCTGCTGCGCAAGCCGCAATATCTGCGAAAAACGCATAATTGGTGCGATACGTTTGAAAATCAATATGTAATATAAAAGGGGGTTCTGTTCGGTATATGATATACCGGGCAGAACCTCTTTTGTCTGAAAGGAATATGGAAAAATGAAAAGAAAATTAGGAATTGTGGCTGCGTTTATGTTGGTGTTTTTAGCTGTGACAGGCTGTCAGAAACAAGAAGAACCGACAAAAGAGCCGGAACAGAAGCAGGAAGAAGCTTCGGAGGATTTGTTAAGCGGAACTCATCATGTGGAAATTCAGGTGAAGGATTACGGTACGATTGCGGTGGAATTAGATGCAGATACAGCACCGATTACAGTGACCAATTTTGTCAATCTTGCAAAAGAAGGGTTTTATGACAATCTGACTTTTCACCGGATCATGGACGGTTTTATGATCCAGGGAGGAGATCCAAATGGAGATGGAATCGGTGGTGCAGACAAGACGATCAAAGGGGAATTTTCCAGCAATGGAGTAGAAAATGAGATTTCTCATACAAGAGGAACCATTTCTATGGCCAGAGCACAGGATCCGGACAGTGCAAGTTCACAGTTTTTTATTGTTCAGGAGGACAGTGACTATTTGGATGGGGATTATGCAGCGTTTGGGCATGTGACAAGCGGCATGGAGATCGTGGATCAGATTTGCAAGGATGTCCCCGTAGAAGATGATAATGGAACAGTCAAGGCTGAAAATCAACCGGTCATCGAGAAAATCACGATAACGGATTAAAGTCGGCAGAGCCTTTAAGAAACAGGAGGAAGGAAAATGAATCCAAGAGAAGCAATTTCTGCGCAGAGTGCGGAACAGCGTAAGAACACGCGGAGATTGCCGATGGAACTGCTTTTATTTCTGATATGCTCTTTTGTGTGCATTGCAGTTTTTGGATGCGGAGAGGATATTAAAGAATTTCAAACATTCCAAAGAACTCAAGCCAAGTATTATCCGGATGAATACATTAGAAGAAAAAGAAGATGAACTGTTTATTTCCAGTATGAGAAAACTTCACGTGGAAGAACAGGATGTGAGAAATATCATTGCATGGAGAGAGATTTATACTTATCTTGAAAAATGTGCAGATGCATGTGAGCATGTGGCAGATATCGTAGGAAGCGTTGCAATGAAAAACAGCTAAAAAAGAGATTGAGACAGGAGAAAGATATTATGATGAAAGAACACAAAGAGGGAAGTTTGCCTTTGTGCACATTTCTAGTTCGAATGCTTCAGGGGATGCTCATAGGCCTTGGAGCTGTCCTTCCGGGAATTTCAGGCGGTGTCCTGTGCGTCATTTTCGGAATTTACAGACCTGTAATGGAGTTATTGTCCAATCCGCGAAAGTACTTTTTTACCCATATCCGTAAATTACTTCCGGTTATTTTGGGCGGCGCAGTTGGTTTTCTTGGAGTTGCGAATATACTGTCGTTTTTCCTGGAAAAGTATCCGGATCCATCCGTGTGTCTTTTTGTGGGATTGATCGCAGGTATGCTGCCGTCTCTGATGCGTGAGGCGGGAAAAGAAGGACGGACCAACGGATCATGGATCTCTATGGTGGCAGCAGCAGTGGTGATCTTTGCCATACTGACAACATTGAACCTGCTGTCAGTCAGCCTTGTGCCGAATGTAGGATGGTACGTTTTTTGCGGCGTGTGTCTGGCATTGAGCGTGATTGTTCCGGGAATGAGTTTTTCTACCCTTCTGATGCCTCTGGGATTGTATACTCCGTTTGTTGACGGGCTGGGACATCTGAATCTGAGCATTATGATCCCAAGTGGAATCGGTGCAGTTGTTACGGTAATATGTTTCGCGAAGATGATAGATGCTCTTCTGGAAAAATTTTATTCCTATGTGTTCCATGCCATTGTCGGAATTGTAGTAGCGGCAACGGTTATGATCATACCATTTGGAAGTTTTACAGTATCTTTAAGTGCGGCAATCGTAAATGTGATCTGCCTGGGACTTGGAGTTCTGTGTTCACTTTTATTGAATCGGATTGACAAAGATGATCTTTTAGCGTAAAAGAAAAAATACCGCCACATCAACCTGAAAATGCAGGAGATGCGGCGGTATTTTTCGTATGTTTATTTGAGGTAGTGATAACAATTTGTCATGGTAAAAGCTCCTGTCAGTTGTTTTTTCTTACAATCCCTGTTATCATAAACTATAGAGTAAGTCTATAGTCAAGAGGGGAATACCAATGAATCAGGAAAGATATATTAAAACCGGAGAATTTGCAAAGCTGGTTGGAGTGACAAAGCATACGCTGTTCTATTACGATAAGATTGGATTGTTTTCTCCGGAGATCAAGCTGGAGAATGGCTATCGCTTTTATTCTTTTGATCAGCTGGATGTGTTCGATGTGATCCAGACATTGAGAGAACTGGATGTGTCTTTAGAGGAGATCAAAGGATATATGAATCAGAGAAGTCCAAAGAGACTGCTGAAGTTGTTTCGAAAAGAACAGAGCATAATCAGGAAACAGATGCAGCAGCTGAAAAAGATGGAAGAGTGGATTGTAAAGAAGAGTGAGATTATTGAGAAGACAATGCAGACAGATACGGAAGCAATCAGAATCGAGGAAGAACCGGACAGATATATGATCCAGTCCTGTGCAACGGATACAAATGAACGGGTATGGGCAGAAAAAATCGGAGAATTGTTTGAGTATTGTGCGAGGAATGGGATCAAAAGCGCATATTCCATTGGATACCGACAAAATACGAAGGAGATTCAAAGCGGTATTTTTGATCAGTATTCTGTTTTTTATGAGCTTTTGGATGAGAAACCGCAAAAAGTCAACTACAGTGTCAGACCCGCGGGAATGTATCTGATCGCCTATCATAAAGGAAAATGGCAGACGCTGGAGGATACCTATAAGAAAATTTTAGAATATGGGAAAGAGAATAAAATCCAGTTGGGCGCACATTGCTATGAAGACATTCTGTTTGACAGCCTCACCATGTCTGAAGAAGAGGAGTATCTGACACGGATTGTCTTTGAGATCCAGAGTTCGAAAAGTGGAAAATAATCCAGAATCTTGTTGGTATCAGAGTAAAATTTTGGTATAATTAAAAGATAGGGAATATCAACAGAAGAAAGGAATCAGTTTCATGAAAGAGGAAAATAAAAACGGACAGTTACCGGAAAAAGAGCAGCTTTTGAGCAGTCTGCGAAATGCAGAGGAGATGTATGTCTTTATGTCTCTGTGTACAAAGATGCCGTATGTCCTGTGTGATGAAGAAACATTTGATGATGAAGTGCTGTTATATTATACAGAGGAGGATGCACAGAGAGAGGGAAAGAAGCTGATTGAACAGCGGATTCCGATCCAGATCGCAAAGATTGAAAAGAAACAGCTGCTTGGATTTTTCTCAAGCCTGTATCCGATGGGCGTCAACGGGCTTTTGATCAATAAAAATATGGAAAGTGAAGCAAGACTTCAGTTGGGAGAACTGGTGATACGACCAAATACCGAGGACCTTCCGGATGGAAAAGTATGGGTAGAGAATCCGCAGCTTCATCTGACCGCTCTGTATTTTATGCAGGAGATGCGCAGACAGGAAAAGCCGGAACTGACAGAAGAGCTGAAAGGTCTGCAGGAAGAGATACTGGTCAACTATGGAAGAGGCAGATTTATCGTAGCCGTTCACAAAGAAAACGGAATGCCGATGCTCAAACAGAAGAACGGAGATGCATATCAGCCGATTTTCACAGATATCCTGGAGTTTCGAAAATTCAATAAAGAGGATCAGTTTAAGACAATGGCTATTGAAGCAAAAAATGTTCCGAAGATGTTGGTAAACGAGGCAAAAGGGGTTGTGATCAATCCGTACGGAGTCAATCTTCAGATTCCGATCGTGAGACCGGAAGAGCCGCAGGAGAAAAAATAGTTGTCCGTCTTTGAAAATTGTGCTATAATCACCACGAAAAATGAAAACAAAAGCAGAGTAGAAGTATGTGCGTTAAGTGCCGGTTGGACGGGGAGTTGCCAGCAGGACGAAAAGTGAATGCTTGCGGTACATATTTCGCATCCCGCTGCTGCACATAGACAGATATACCAGTTTGATATAAGGATACCTTCTGTGAGTAGCTTGAGGATTACTGCAAAGGAGGTATTTTTTTATGAAACAATTAAAACAGCAGTTTGTAGACTCCTGGCATGAGTTGAGGAAAACAAAAGTTATGGCAGTGGCTGCCATGTTGATCGCGATCGGTGTGATATTAGGCTTTTTCTCTGTTCAGCTTACGGAGTTTATCCGGATTGGTTTTTCCGGTATTCCTAATGAGCTGGCATCGATGCTGTTCGGTCCGGTGGTTGGCGGGATCATGGGAGGAATCGGGGATATCCTGAAGTTTCTGATCAAGCCGACGGGACCGTATTTCTTTGGGTATACACTGAATGCGATGCTGGGACCTGTTATTTACGGAATTTTTTTCTATCATCGTCCGATTCAATTGGGAAGAGTCGTGGCAGCCAAAATTACGGTTGCTTTACTTGTAAATCTTCTGCTCGGTACCTGGTGGCTGACGATCCTGTATGGAAAAGGATTTCTGGCAATCCTTCCGGCGAGATTTATAAAACAGGTAGTTTCCGTTCCGATTGATTCCGTAATCTTTTATGTGCTTGCAAAAACACTGGAACGATCAAAAGCGATTTCTATGATCAAAAAATAAAAGAGAGCCTTTCAGCTCCGCTGTAAAAAGCGAATGCTGAAAGGCTCTTTCTGATGATGTACCAGATGTCGGATGATGACCACGCAGGAAATGAAAAATGTGCCCATGCTGATCACCGCATCATGGAAATAAAACAATCCGGTCAGAGAAAACAGTGTAAACGTAAGAATGCTTCTGTAAAGATGCGGCTTTACAACGATCAAAAAAGAAAATAACAGATAAAAGAAGATGAGAAGCAGCACCGGGCGGTATCGCGGCAGCAGTCCCAATAATACTCCAAAAGAAACTGCGATGGCTTTTCCGCCACGTTTCGGATAAAACAGGGGAAACGCATGCCCTGCAACAGGTGCACAGAGAACAAATGCAAACATCCATCTTCTTGTATCCAGAATATGTGAAGCCAGCCAGATCGGAAGAAATCCTTTCAAAAGCTCCAATGCAATCACAAGAATACCAACCTGTGTACCTGCCAGTGCAAAAGCATTGAATGTACCGGGATTGTGATCGTCACTGTCTTTCATGATATCGATATGGCAAATATATTTGGGAAGCAGATAGGCATATAAAATACTTCCCGAAAGATATCCGACTAAAATAAAGAATAACTCATTCATAAAGTCTCCTTTTTTGCAGTATCATCTGAGACGGCATACGCAGAAGAAAGCTGGCAGAGAAGCTGGTAAGTCTTCTCAGCAGCATTTGGTGGGATGACAGTGTGCTGCGCTGTACACATGGAATGCCGCAGTTCATCGTTTGACATCAGTTTTCGGCCGGCAAGAATCTGTCCGTGCAGTTTTTGGGAAGTCAGGGACAATCCCCGTTCTGTATAAAAAGCCAGATTTTTTGTCTCACAGCCGGGAATTGGGCGTGTGTGTACGATCGGAATCCCTTTGACAGCTGCTTCGGTGGTAGTCAGACCGCCGGGTTTGGTGAAAAGCACATCGGCAGCAGCCATAAAATCTGCAATTTTTTCAGTGTATCCCAGAATCTGAACACCTTCTTGTTTTCCAAATTCCGCAAGGAGGATTTTTTGCAGGCGACGGTTGTTTCCGCAGATTACAACAACATATTCTCCGGGCTTTCGGGTACGGAGCAGTTCGGCAACAAAGAGCTGAATCTTTCCAAATCCCATACTGCCGCTCATGATCAGATAAACCTGGGCATGCGTTGGAATCCCACAGCGTACGCGCGCTTTTTGTCTGTCAGATTGGTCAGAAAATGCCGGACGAACCGGAATCCCGTATGGTTTCAGACGTTCTCTGGGAATTCCTTTTGCTGTAAATTCGTCGATCAGTTCATAGTGAGGGATGATGTAGTAATCGCAGTCTGTCTCTTCCCAAAATGGAATACAGGTATAATCTGTTTCTACAGCCACGACTTTCTGGGACAATAGGTTCTTTTTCTTTATATAAGTCAGTGTCTGGGCGGGAAAAAGATGGGGCGTTACGATTACATCGTAATGGTGTGTATCCAGATAGCGCGTTAGCTTTTTGGCGAGAAGAGCATTGGCATAATAAACCGGAGAATGATGTCTGGCGGAACTGACAAGTCCGCCCAGTTTGTATAAACACTGAAAAAGGCGGGGAGCATGCCGGACAATATTGACATAGCTGTTCCCCACCAGTTTTGATACTCTGGGACTGGCAAGCATCATAATATCCAGCATATCTGCGGTATCATGATGCGATTCGATACACTCTTTGAGTGCCCTGCCGGCATAATTGTGTCCTTCTCCGGTATTGCAGGATAAAATCAGAACTTTCATAGTGAATCAGGACAGGAAGGAAGCAACGACTTCACTGACTAACTTTCCGTCGGCTTTTCCTTTGACTTTCGGCATCAGTTCTTTCATGATCTTGCCTTTTTCTTTTGCGGTCGGCGCATCCAGATCGAGAGAGGTAAGTACTTCTGAAACTACTGCTTTGATTTCCGCTTCATCCATCATCTTTGGAGCGTATTCTTCGAGGACTGCGAGACGGCTGTTGCATTCCGCGAGGATATCCGTGCGGTCTGCAGGTGTCATCTCAATGGTTTCTTTGAGCTGTTTAATCTCTTTTAAGATTACCTGTGTTTCCTCTTCTTCAGTCAGGTCTGCGCGTTTGTCGATCGCCTTGTTCTTCAATGCAGTGAGCAGTGCGGAAAGCGCATCCTTTCTTTCTTTATCTTTTGCTTTCATAGCAGCCATCATGGCGCTTCTTACTTCATCAATCTTACTCATCGTATTCACTCCTTAAAATTTCTTAAAATTCCGTTGTTTTCGGAATCTTCTTTGATTTTAACAGAATCAGGGAGGCTTTTCAATACTTGATGGAAAGACTGAACTGTGAAGGCTTATGTTAAGGTTATGCTAAGAACTTGTTAAAAAAGTGTAAAAGAATGTTGACCTGGAAAAATGCGGTGTGCTAGAATCAAAATTGTAAAATTTGCCAGAAAACGAGACTGCTGTGATACTATTTGCGGCAGTCTCGTTTCGAGCGAAAAAATAAAATACAAAAAGAGAAGAAAAAAGGAGAAAGATACAATGGGGATAACAGATATACTTTCCTTGCTGGGGGGACTTGCACTGTTTCTGTACGGAATGCATATGATGAGCAACGGCCTGGAAGCTGCTGCCGGAAACAGAATGAAGTCGATTTTGGAGAAGCTGACTTCCAACCGTATTAAAGGAGTTCTGGTTGGAGCTGTGATCACAGCCGTGATTCAGTCTTCTTCCGCAACCACAGTTATGCTGGTTGGATTTGTAAATTCCGGTCTGATGACATTAAGTCAGGCAGTCTGGGTAATCATGGGTGCAAATATCGGTACAACGATCACAGGTCAGTTGATCGCACTGGATATCTCGGCAATCGCTCCGATTTTTGCAATCGGCGGTGTAGCTGCGATGATGTTCATTAAAAATGAAAAGGTACATCATATCAGCGGGATTTTTTCCGGACTTGGAATTTTATTTATGGGAATGGCAATGATGGGAGATGCCATGGTTCCGCTTCAGGATTCACAGACATTTATCAACTTTATGACAACAGTTGAGAATCCGCTGGTAGGTATTCTGATCGGTGCGATTTTTACGGCGATCATTCAGTCATCATCTGCATCTGTCGGAATCCTGCAGGCGCTTGCAGCAACTGGAATGGTTCCGCTTTCCAGCGCAGTATACATTTTGTTTGGACAGAACATCGGTACCTGTATTACCGCGGTTTTAGCATCAATCGGAATGAAAGTCAATGCAAAGCGTACAACAGTGATCCATCTGATGTTCAACATTTTCGGATCGATCCTGTTTACGGTCATCTGTATGACAACTCCGTTTGTCTCCTGGATGGAAGCACTCACACCTGGAAATCCGGTGGCACAGATTGCCAATGTGCATACAACATTTAATATTGTAACAACATTGATCCTGCTTCCATTTGGCAATGTCATGGCAAGAATCGCAACCCAGATCCTGCCGGACAGCAAGAAAGAAGACGATGAAGATTACAGACTCAAGTACATCACACGGTTTGAATCCAGCTATGCGATCGGCTCCAGTGCGGTAGCACTTTCACAGGTTCGGGATGAAATCGAGAGAATGCGCGATATGGTATCTAAGAATATCGCAAAAGCATACGATGTTCTGATTCAGTATAATGAAAAAGATATGGAGAAGATTTCAGAAAGAGAGACCTATATCGATTATTTAAACCGTGAGATTTCAGAGTATATCGTATCTCTGATCTCCAATGAGAAATCGACAGAGGATTCCAAGATCATCAATGGATATTATGCCGTGATCGGCAACTTGGAGCGTATCGGGGATCATGCCATGAATCTGGCGGGATATGCAAAAGATCTCAAAGAGTGGAATCTGTCATTTTCTGATGTAGCATTGGAAGAAATCGAAGAGATGAAAAAACAGTGTCTGACAGCGCTTGATATCGTGAAAAATGAAGAGGGCAGCGATATGACGCAGGTTCTTTTTGAAGCCAGTGCGGCAGAGCAGAAGATCGATGATCTGAGAGATAAGTACTTTAAGAAACAGATGCAGCGTATGAAAAAAGGAAAATGTAAACCTCAGAGCGGAATCATTTTTACAGAGATGCTGACAGATTTTGAAAGAATGGGAGACCATGTGAAAAATATCGCACAGCAGTATAAGCAGATGGGCGAATAAAAATAGAAAACCCTTCATTTACAAATTTTATTTTCAAGCGGGAAAAGGATTGTAAATGAGGGGTTTTCCTTTTTAAATATCTTCTGGAAGAGGTACGGAAATGGTATGATAGTAATGTGTAATAATTGTAATGAGAAGGGATGCTTATAAAAAATGCAGATAGAGCAAAATGGGATAAATCAAGAAACGGTAAATAGAATGGAATTATACAGAAGGATTCTTCTCCAGAATGGTTTTTCCGAACCGATATGTCAAAAAGAGCGGTCATTGCACTGGATGTTTTATAAAGAAACAACAGGGAATAGCGCATTTGTTGTGAATTTGACAGGATACAATGACAGAGTGGAGGTTGTTTATGGATTTGCTTCTACGGCTTTTACTTTCGTAAAGGGAGATGAAGAATCTCTTGTTCGATGGGGAATTGCTGATGAGGATATTAATTTACGGCAAAAAAGTAGTATTTTCCATCATGCGGAGGAAAGGGATACGGGTATTCTTGTGAAGGAGATGTATGACAGGTATAGAAATCTAGAAAAAGAAGCATTGCTTAGAATTGTAAGAATAAAACGAAAAAAGTGGATTGACAAAATTGCAGAAAAATTGAAACCGTTGGGATTTAAGAAGAAAGCGAACACTTGGAAAAGAGTCTTAGAAGATGGATATTATTTGATGTTTCATGCACAAAAATCGTCTTTTTCAGACGAATATTATTTTAATGTGTATATTGGGAAGGAGAACACAGATTTTTATGGTGACTGTTATTATAATAGAATAGTTACGGATTGTCCATTAGACTGGCAAACTATTGCAGATGATGAAATGATAAAATTTTTAGAGAATGATGTTGTTAGTCAGCTGATGCATATCATTGACACACCGCTACATGAGTTGGGAAAAGAGACAATGATAGGGGAACATTGTGAGTGTGACAGACAACAATGTGTTGCCTGCTGGATACAGAAAAAAAGCTGATACCAATGGAACGATGGACATAAAACGCTTTTCGGACTCATACAGTGTATTAGCTGTAAATGAGCCGGGAGGAGAGCGTATATGGAAAAGAAAGCAAATGTTGAAAATTCAATGCAGAAAAAAGGACTTTGGATTTTAAAATCCCTGTTGTGTGCATACCTTGTAACAGGTGTGCTCCTTTTGATTTTGACAGTACTGCTTTACAAATGTGGACTGGAGGAAAAACATGTTTCAGCAGGGATTTTGACCGTGTATATTTTGTCTACACTGGCAGGTGGTTTTGTAGCAGGGAAAATGGCAAGGGTCAGGAAATTTGTCTGGGGGCTTGGAATCGGTGTGCTGTATTTTCTGCTTCTTGTATTGATTTCCTTTGGTATTTACCACAGCATTCAGGAGCCGTTTCCTCAGCTTTTGATCGTGTGTATTCTTTGCACAGGAGGTGGAATGATCGGCGGTATGATTTCGTGAGGAAGTAAACGTACAGAGAGAACGATAGAAAATCTCTTGTAGTTACTCTTTTCGGAAAAAATACATCCCTCATGAATTCTTATAAAACTGGTAAAATAACTCATAATTTCTAAAAAATGAGCGATACTAATAGCAGATTGTTATCGATAAAAACCAGATATAAGGAGAAGATAAGATGAAAGCGACAGGAATTGTACGAAGAATTGATGACCTTGGCAGGGTGGTGATTCCAAAAGAAATTCGAAGGACACTTCGTATTCGGGAAGGAGATCCACTGGAAATTTTTACCGAGAGAGAAGGCAGTGTGATTTTAAGAAAGTATTCTCCGATCGGAGAAATCGGTGCTGTTGCCGGACTGTACGCAGAAAGCCTTGCACATACCATGAACTGTATTGTGTGTCTTACTGATATGGATCAGATTGTAGCAGCATCGGGAAATGGGAGCAAGGAGCTGCTGAACCGTTATATCAGTAAAGAACTGGAGTATGCAATACAGGCTCGAAAGCAGATCCGTACAGAAAAAAGGAAAGCGGACTATATTCCGATATTCGCCGGGGGTGAGGAATATTCTCAGGAAATTATTTGTCCGATTATCAGTGGCGGGGACGTGATGGGAACAGTGGTGTTTTTACACAAAGAAGAACACAAAAAATTCAGTGAAGTGGAAGAAAAAATGGCAGCTGTGGCAGCAGAATTTCTGGGCAGACAGATGGAACAGTAAAAAAATACTTTAAAAAGTGATCAGGATGTGTTATAATTCTAAGAAAACTAGATGCTTATGCATACACATTAGGAGGAATAGAAATGAAACATATCAAAACATTAAATACTCAGACATTGAATCATACAGTGAAAAAAGGTGGATGCGGAGAATGTCAGACATCTTGTCAGTCAGCATGTAAGACATCCTGTACAGTAGGAAATCAGGTTTGTGAACACAAAAAATAAGAAACTGAATATCAGACATGAGGGCAGCGGCCGTGGTCGCTGCCTTACGTGTGTTATGCAAAAATATAAAATTTAAATGAAAGAGGGGTAACTGTTGTGATTCATCAGTACCAGAATAATGGATATCATATTGTCCTGGATGTGAACAGCGGATCTGTGCATGTCGTGGACAAGATTGCGTATGATGTGATCGGCTGTCTGGAGGCCATGAACCCTGCCCATACGCCGGAAACGTTAAAAGAAGAGAAGACGGCAGAATATCTGCTTGAAAAGCTTGGGGATATTTATGCAGAAGAAGATTTGAGAGATCTTCTGGAGGCAGTGGCAGAGCTGACAGCGGCAGGTCAGTTGTTTACACAGGATGTTTATGAGAGCTATATCGGAGAGGTAAAAGAAAGAAAGACAGTTGTTAAGGCACTTTGCCTGCACATTGCACATGATTGTAATCTTGCCTGCAAATACTGCTTTGCGGAAGAGGGTGAGTATCATGGACGCCGTGCGCTGATGTCTTTGGAAGTCGGAAAGAAAGCGCTGGATTTCCTTGTGGCAAATTCAGGAAAGAGAAGAAATCTCGAGGTTGATTTCTTTGGCGGAGAGCCGTTGATGAACTGGCAGGTAGTAAAAGATCTGGTTGCCTATGGAAGAGAGCTGGAGAAGACAAACGACAAGCATTTCCGTTTTACATTGACAACAAATGGGGTTCTGCTCAATGATGAAGTGCAGGAATTTGTCAATAAAGAGATGGACAATGTGGTGCTCAGTCTGGATGGAAGAAAAGAAGTCAACGACAGAATGCGTCCGTTTAGGAATGGAAAAGGAAGTTATGATCTGATCGTTCCGAAATTCCAAAAACTGGCAGAGAGCAGAAATCAGGAAAAGTATTATATACGAGGAACATTTACAAGAGAAAATCTGGACTTTTCAGAGGACGTCCTGCATTTTGCAGATCTGGGATTTGAGCAGATTTCAATTGAGCCTGTAGTCGGGGAAGATACAGATCCGTATGCGATTCAAAAAGAAGATCTTCCGAAGATTTTTGCAGAGTATGATAAGCTGGCAAAAATCATGGTAGACAGAGAACGGGAAGGCAGAGGGTTTACGTTCTTCCACTTTATGCTGGATTTAGAAGGCGGTCCTTGCGTGGCAAAACGTCTGTCCGGATGTGGTTCCGGAACAGAATATCTGGCAGTTACGCCTTGGGGAGATCTGTATCCGTGTCATCAGTTCGTTGGTCAGGAAGAATTCCTGCTGGGAAATGTAGAGGAAGGAATTACAAAGCCGGAGATTCCGGAAGAATTCAGAGGATGCAGTGTGTATTCCAAAGACAGCTGCAGAAACTGCTTTGCAAGATTTTACTGCAGCGGCGGATGTATGGCGAATTCTTATAAATTCCATCATACGATCAATGATACATACGAGGTAAGTTGTGAGATGGAGCGCAGGCGTGTGGAATGTGCGATTATGATCAAGGCGGCACTGGCTGATCAGGAGAGGATGGCAGATCATGAAGAAGAGTAAAGGGATTATCAGTCTGATTCTGACCGTGGTGCTGATTGCACTTCTTGGATTTACAACGGTGGTCGGATTTGGAAAAGGACAGACGGGGGCAGCAAAGAATATTAAGCTTGGACTTGACCTGGAAGGCGGAGTCAGTATTACCTATCAGGTAAAAGGGGATACTCCTTCCAAGGAGGATATGAGTGATACAATCTACAAGCTTCAGAAGCGTGTAGAACAGTACAGTACAGAAGCAACGGTTTATCAGGAAGGGGATAACCGGATCAGTATCGAAATCCCTGGTGTGACAGATGCGAATGAAATCTTAAGTGAGCTGGGGCAGCCGGGATCCCTGTATTTTATCAAAGAGAAGGACAGTGACGGAAATCCGAATTATGGACTGGATACCTCAGGACACTATGTGCTTGCAAAAAGTATGGATGAGTTAAAGGAAGAAGGATCTGTCGTTTTGACCGGAACAGATATCAAGAGTGCAAAGTCCGGTTCTTATCAGGATTCCACAACAGGAGCAAATGAAAATGTTGTTCAGCTTTCTATGACAAAGGAAGGTACTGAAAAGTTTGCAGAGGCAACGAAAGCGGCAAAGGAAGCGGAAGAGACGATTGCGATCTATTATGACGGAGAACTGATCAGTGTTCCATCGGTGAATGTAGAGATCACAGATGGTCAGGCGATGATCGAAGGAAATATGTCATATGAAGAGGCTGAGCAGCTGGCTTCCACGATCCGTATCGGTGGTCTGAGTGTAGAACTGGAAGAAATCCGTTCTAATGTAGTTGGAGCACAGCTTGGTGAAGAAGCAATCAGTACCAGTCTGATGGCAGGTGCGATCGGGCTTGCGATTGTATTTGTATTTATGTGCGTGGTATATCTGCTGCCGGGATTTGCATCCAGTCTTGCACTGGTAATCTACACCGGACTGATCCTGGTGCTGCTCAATGCATTTGATATCACACTGACGCTGCCGGGTATCGCGGGTATCATTCTTGGTATCGGTATGGCGGTCGATGCGAATGTCATTATCTTTGCGCGTGTAAAAGAGGAGCTGACAGCCGGAAAATCTGTAAAATCTGCATTAAATGCCGGATTCCACAAAGCAATGTCTGCGATTTTGGATGGAAATATTACAACACTGATCGCGGCAGCAGTGCTCTGGCTGAAAGGAAGTGGTACAGTCAAAGGATTTGCACAGACACTGGCACTTGGTATTGTCGTATCCATGTTTACTGCACTTGTGATCACCCGGATGATCGTGTATGCGTTCTATGCAGTTGGAATTCGTAATACAAAGCTTTACGGACGGATTAAAGAAGAGCGTGCGCCGATTGATTTCCTTGGAAAACGTAAGATTTTCTTTGCGGTATCGGTCGCAGTGATCCTGATTGGATTTGTGTTTATGGGAGTGAATGCAGGAACAGGAAAAGGCGCCCTCAATTACAGTCTGGAATTTAAGGGTGGTACATCTACAAATGTAACATTTGACAAAGCATATACGTTGAAAGAGATTGATGAAACAATGATTCCGGATCTGGAGAAGGTGACAGATGATCCAAACATCCAGGTACAGACCGTTGCAAACAGTAATCAGGTCATTTTCAAGACACAGACGCTGGATCTGGAAAAACGAGAAGCATTTGCGAAATATATGGCAGATGAATTCGGAGTAGAAGAAAAAGATATTACGACTGAAAACATCAGTTCTACCGTAAGCTCCGAGATGCGTGTGGATGCAATCATTGCGGTTGCCATTGCCACAGTCTTTATGCTGCTTTATATCTGGCTGCGGTTTAAAGATATCCGGTTTGCGACAAGTGCAGTAGTTGCACTGATCCATGATGTACTGGTCGTACTTGCTTTCTATGTGATCGCAAGAATTTCAGTAGGAAATACATTTATTGCATGTATGCTGACAATTGTCGGATATTCTATCAATGCAACAATCGTTATCTTTGACCGAATCCGCGAGGAGATGAAGACAAAGAAACGTGGAGAAGAGTTGGATGTCCTGGTCAACAGATGTATCACAAGAACTCTGACAAGAAGTATTTATACATCTCTGACAACATTTGTTATGGTGGCGGTACTGTTTATTATGGGTGTAAGCTCCATTAAAGAATTTGCACTTCCTCTGATGGTAGGTATTATCTGCGGAGCGTATTCTTCCGTATGTATCACAGGTGCTCTGTGGTATGTGATGAAGACGAAGATCGGGAAAAAAGCAGAACCTGCAAAAGTTGGAACATCAAAAAAGAAAAAATAACGAAAAGTAAGTGAGAGAACCCTTGGTTTATGTGGAAAACAGACACATAATCTAAGGGTTTTTTGTGTGCCATGGTGAAAATGGTTAAAAATTTACCCTGAACTGGAAAAATTTAACTAAAAATTGGAAAATAATAAATTGATAAAAATTTAAGTGAGGGAGTATAATCCCATATATAAATATGGTATGTCAGAAAGGAGAAAAAAGGTGAAAAAGAAAGCTTTGTACAAAAAGTGGATGTCAATGCTGCTTGCCGGTGTAGTGACAACAACAGGTTTCATGGGGGGAACGGTAACACTAAGAGCAGCAGAAACAACAAACTGGATCGGGGATGAAGGTCTGAGCGGAACAGCGGACGCTCCAAAACCGGACGATGTAGTGCCGGATGCAAACCAATTTAGGTATCAGAAAGAGGAACTTGCAGCGTTCTGCCATTTTGGACCAAATACGTTCAATGAGATTGAATGGGGTGAGCACTACGGAAATAAAGCACCAAGCGAGATCTTTACATTAAAAAATGATTTTGATGCAGAAACTTTAGTAAAGACTTTGAAGGATGCCGGATTTAAAAAGCTGATCGTAACAGCAAAACATCATGATGGATTCTGTATTTGGGACAGTAAATATACAGATTATGATGTGAAAGAGTCTGGCTATAAAGATAAAAATGGAGAATCAGATATTCTGGCAGAGATATCCAAAGCATGTACAGATCAGAATATGGATATGGGATTATATCTGTCTCCGTGGGATATTCATGAACCGAGTTATGGCTACAAAGATGAGAATGGGCAGCCGACAACACCAGAAAATGATAAAAAGGATTATAATGAGTTTTATAACAACCAACTGGAAGAGATTCTTGGGAATCCAAAGTATGGAAATAACGGGAAGTTTGTAGAAGTTTGGATGGATGGAGCCAAAGGAAGTGGAGCCAATGCGCAAGAGTATAATTTCCAAAAATGGTTTGATACAATTCAGAAATACGAAGGTAAAGGTGTAGACGGACGAGATGCAGACTGTATGCTATTTGGGGCAGAAGCATACACTACGGTTCGTTGGATTGGAAATGAGTTGGGAATCGCTGGAAAAGATACATGGTCAAAGTCGAAAGTAGATAAAAATGCAAATACGATTAACAGCAATAAGCAGGGAAATGCGACAGTTGGTTTTGAAGATGGAAACCAGTGGACCGTTCCGGAAGCAGATGCTCGTATTACTTCTGGTTGGTTCTGGGGAACACAGAAAAACACTCCAAAAACGATGGAAGAACTGAGCGATATGTATTTCAATTCTGTCGGACATAATGCAACATTACTGTTGAATGTGCCACCAAATAATCAGGGAACAGTAGATGAAGCGATTCTGAAACGTGTAGAAGAGTTTGGTAAGAATGTCAAAGAATCATTTGATGAAAACCTGGCAAAAGCAGAGGGGGCATCTGTAAAGGTATCTTCTGTCAGAGGGAATGCTCAAACCTACAAACCAAGCAATATGATTGATGAGAATGACGATACATATTGGACGACAGATGATGGAACAAAGTCAGGTGAAATTTTAATAGACTTAGGAAAAGAAACGAAGTTTGATGTTGTATCAGTTGAGGAGGCAATTCAGAACGGTCAGAGAATCAATAATTACAAGGTAGAGTATCGCAATGGAGACAGTGGTGCATGGACTCTGTTGGAAGAAGGAAAAACTATTGGTGCGAAACGCCTTTGTAGAACAAGCGAGACAACAGCGCGTCAGATTAAAATCACAGTAGGGACAACAGATGGAAAGGTTCCAATGATTAGTGAAGTTGGAGTGTATAAAACTACAGAAGGTATGGAAAAAGCCAATCCGATTCCAAAGGGTATGGAAGTGATTGATGTAACAGATAAAAATGTGGAAGATGGAAAAGGATTTACTTTTAAGGGAACATGGCATGATGAAAATCAACCACAATACATCAATGGTACAAATACATGGGCAAATAAAGATGCAGAATTTGAATTGAAATTCCATGGAACGAAAGCATATCTCTTTGGAACAGTGGATCCAGGACATGGAACAGTTGAAATTACAGTGGATGATGGTAAACCAGTTACGGTTGATACAAAAGCATCAAAACGTGCTGTTGGACAAAAATGGTTTGAGACACCTGATCTGGAAGATGGAGATCATACGATTAAATTAAAGGTTACAGGAAAAGCCGCTGGAATTGAGGCTGCAGCTGTTATCAACAATGGCGGAAAAGGTATGATCGAGCTGGAGTCTGATTCATATACGATGAATGAAGATGAAACAAAATCTTTAAAGGTAAAACGTGTTGGTGGAACAAAAGGTAAAATAACAGCAAAATTACAGCCAAATCCGGGGACAGCAATTCAGGATGATTATGATACGACATTGATTCCGGAAATTGTGTTAGAGGAAGGTCAGACAGAAACAACTGCAGACGTTAAAACAAGACGTAATAAGAACAAAACAGGTGATCAGTATTTCACAGCTGAAATTACAGATGTGAGCGAAGGAGCAATCCTTGGATTTAACAAAAAGGCAAAAATTAACATCAAAGATATGGAGAGCAGCGAAGGCTCATTGGCTGCACTTGTAAAGGAATGTGAATCGTATAAGAAAGACTGGTTTACTTCTGGATGGGATGAATTTGATTCAGCTCTGAAACAGGCAAAGATTGTTTTAGAAGATAAAAATGCAACTCCGGAAAAGAGAAATGAAGCAGAAACAGCTCTGAAAAAAGCGAAAGATGGATTAGTAAAACGTGAAAAATACACAGCAGAAGATCCGTTTGTATTCCCATGGAGAGAAAAAGCCAATGCAACATTGGAAGCTGAATTTGCGGAATTACATAACACTGGTGCAGCAGACGAAAAATGGAAGTTGTCAGTATCAGATGGTGACTGGGCAAGTAATAAGAAATTTATCAATTGCTTGAATGGAGATGATACGATTGCAATTCCGTATAAGGTAGAAAAACCAGGGACATATCATGTTAAACTGACTTATAGAAGCGGATCTGCAGACAATAGTTTGGCATGGAAAGATGATGCGGGAAATATCAAAGCCGGATCTGTTGTAGCAGGAAATACAAATGCGAATGAAACCAAAACAGTAGATTTTGATATTGTGGCAACAAAAGCAGGATCAGGTATTTTGACATTAGAAGGAGACACAAAAGATGCTCCACAGCTCGATATGTTTGAAATCACACCTGGGGATGATATTCAGAGAGCAGAGTTTACTGTGAATGCTTCCGTAGAAGGAGACGGTGGTACAATTACACCAGATGGAGCTACAACAGTTACAGAAGGAAATGATGTTACATTCAAGATCACACCAGACAAGACACATAAGGTAGCGGATGTTCTGGTAAATGGTGAATCTGTAGGAGCTGTCACATCTTATACATTAAAAGATGTGAAGGAAAATGCAACGGTTGTTGCTAAATTTGCTCCGGCAGCATATACAGAAGAAAACCGTTTCAATTTCCCGACAGAAGTAAATGGAACAGCAATCACAGCAGAGGCAGAGCATTTTGCATTAAAGAATGTAGGAACAGGTGAAGCATGGCCATTACAGGTGTCTGCAGCCGATTGGGCAAGCAATGGATACTTTGTAAATGCAATGAATAGTGGTGATCAGATTACTTTACACTATCATGCAGAAAAACCGGGGAAATATAAAGCAACTGTACAGTTCCGTAGCGGTGATACAAATAATGGATTGACTTGGTCTGAGGCTGATAATAAAATTGCGGCTCAGACAGAAGTTATGAAAATAGGAGCTGGAGATCAGGCAAAAGCAACACACACACAAGATATCGAGTTTGTAGTAAATGAAGCAGGTGATGGAACACTGGTATTTACAGCACCAGAAAAGAATGCGCCACAGCTTGATAAATTTGACATTACTCTGGTAGAAGAAAAAGCGCCAGTTGTAGTGAACAAAGATGCATTGAAAGCAGCAATCGATGCAGCCAAAGAAGCGCTGAAAGAAGAGGACAAGTATACAGAAGAGTCCGTGAAAGCGCTGAAAGATGCAGTAGCAGAAGCAGAAAAAGTAGCAGCAGATGAAAACGCAACACAGGAAAGTGTAGATGCAGCTACAAAAGCAGTAGAAGAAGCAACAAAAGGTCTGGCAGAAAAACCGGCTGTACCAGAAGCAGATAAGACAGCCCTGAAAGCAGTTCTTGCAGATGCGGCTCAGAAACTTGCGGGAGCAGATGCTTACACAGAAGAATCTGTAAAAGCGCTGAAAGACGCAGTAGATCTTGCGCAGAATGTATTTGATAATTCGGATGCGAGCCAGACAGAGGTTGATGCAGCTGTGACAGCTGTACGAGATGCAATTGAAAAATTGCAGGAAAAACCACCGGTACAGAAAGAATTTACGATCACAGCAGTTGCACATGGCGGTGGAACCATTGATCCAAGCGGTGCAGTGAAAGTAGAAGAAGGAAAAGATCAGGTATTTACAATCCAACCATATGAAGGATTTGAAGTAAAAGAAGTATTTGTAAATGGAGAATCCGTTGGAGCTGTTACAGAGTACAAATTTGAGGCAGTTCGTGCAGATGCAAGCATTGAAGTATTCTTCGCAGAAAAAGAAGCAGTACAGGCTGACAAGACAAAACTCAACGAGTCCATTGCAGCAGCAGAAGAACTTCTGAAACATGCAGAGGACTATGTTCCGGAAGATGTTCAGAATCTGATGGAAGTACTGGATGCAGCGAAAGCGGTAGCAGCAGATCCGGCAGCGACACAGGAAACAGTAGATGCGGCACAGAATGCACTGGATGCAGCAATGAATATTGCACCGATCCAGAAAGAGTTTGCAATTATGGCAGCAGCAGGAGAGGGCGGAAGCATCACTCCATGCGGTACTGTAAAAGTAGAACGCGGTATGAGCCAGACATTTGTGATCCAGCCGGAAGAAGGATATGTGATCAGTGATGTACTGGTAAATGGACAGTCTGTTGGTGCAGTGGCAGAGTATACATTCTGTGATGTCAATGCAGATGCCAATATTACAGCACTCTTCCAGAAAGCAGCTGTTTCTACAGATAAATCACAGCTTACAGCTGTTATAAAAGAAGCAGAGGAACGTCTGGAGCAGGCAGATAAGTACACAGAAGAGACTGTAAAAGCGCTTCAGAAAGAAGTGGAGGCGGCGCAGTTTATTCTTGCAGACAAAGAGGCATCTCAGGCAGACATTGATACAGCAGTACAGAAAGTAAGAACTGCGATCGATGCACTGGAGGAAAAAACGCAGACTGAAAAACCAGAAAATCCAGACAATAATAAACCGGATAACAACAAACCGGGAAATGGAAACAATGGCGGACAAAACAATAACGGAAACAGCAATCAGTCTACAACACAGAAACCGTCAACTGGTACTCCAAACAAAGCAGTGAAGACAGGAGATGCCACTCCGATTGCCGGAGCAGTATCCGGACTTCTTGCAGGAGGAGCAGCACTTCTGGCATTCCTGAAAAGACGCAAATAAATAAAAATAAAAAATTCTTCCTAAACATGAGCAGTGCTCTGTGCCGAAAGGCATGGGGCACTGTTTTATGGTACGGGAAATTTGGCTTTGGCGGAAGATGTTTGAATAAAATATTCGCTGGCAGAACAGTTCTTGTTACCGTTCACACCATTCCCCACCTATCCATGCGCAATCGTCGTGCTTGCGCACTCCAGTTCTGGACAGATTTACAGAAAATTTTTAGTATGCTACAATAAAAATTAACAGCTAGAAAAACAAGAAAGATACTTGGGAGGAACTGACATGGAAAAGTGGTTTGTGTCCATGAAGAAAGCGGATTTTACGCAGATTGCGGAAAAATATCATATTTCCCCGATCATCGCGCGCCTGATCCGAAACAGGGATATTTTAGGCGATCAGAATATTGACTATTATTTAAATGGAACGATTGCAGATCTGCACGATGGGATGCTGATGAAAAATATGGATACGGCAGTGGAGATTCTGGAGGAAAAAATCCGGGAAGGCGAAAAAATCCGTGTGATCGGAGATTATGATATCGACGGAGTCAATGCGACGTATATTTTGAAAACAGGATTAGAAAGTCTGGGAGCTTTGGTGGATACGGATATTCCGGATCGGATGAAGGATGGATACGGCCTCAATCAGATGCTCATTGACAGGGCATTGGAGGACGGTGTAGATACGATCATTACCTGTGACAATGGGATCGCAGCCGCTTCAGAGATTGCTTACGGGAAAGCGCAGGGGATGACGATCATTGTGACAGATCACCATGAAGTACCTTATCTAGAAGCAGGAGGAGAGAAAGAATATCTGATTCCCGATGCAGATGCAGTGGTCAACCCGCATTTACCGGGAGATCCTTATCCGTTTAAAGGTCTGTGCGGTGCGGCAGTTGTGTATAAAGTGGTGGAAGCGTTATATAATGTCATGGGGCAGGATGCAGATGATGTAGATTTTCTGATGGAAAATGTGGCGATTGCGACCGTGGGGGATGTGATGGATCTGGTGGATGAGAACCGGATTTTTGTAAAACAGGGGCTGGAAATGCTGAAACGCACGCAAAATGAAGGTCTGAAAGCATTGATGGAATGCACGCAGGTACCGATAGAGAGATTGTCTGCCTATCACATCGGATTTGTCATCGGACCATGTATCAATGCGAGCGGGCGACTGGATACGGCAAAGCGGGCATTGGAGCTCCTTGAGGTGAAGAACAGAAGAGAAGCTGTCATGATGGCAGAAGATTTAAAAGCATTGAATGACAGCCGTAAGGAAATGACAGAAAAAGGGGTAGAGCAGGCAGTTGAACAGATCGAGACAACGGATTTGAAAGAGGATCGAGTACTGGTCGTGTATCTGCAGGACTGTCATGAGAGTATTGCGGGGATCATTGCCGGAAGACTGAAAGAAAAATATTATAAGCCGGTGTTTGTTCTGACGCAGGGAGAACATGGCGTCAAAGGGTCGGGGCGTTCCATTGAAAGCTACCATATGTTTGAGGAAATGTGCAAATGCAGGGCGTTATTCACAAAATTCGGAGGCCATAAGCTGGCGGCAGGGCTATCTCTGGAAGAGGAGAATGTGGAACGTTTCCGCAGAACGATCAATGAACTCTGTGAGCTGACCAGTCAGGATCTGATGCCGAAGGTATCCATTGACATGCAGCTTCCTCTTGCGTATGTAACAGAAGAGCTGATTGAAGAACTGGAACTTCTGGAGCCTTTCGGGAAAGGAAATACAAAGCCGTTGTTTGCGGAAAAAAACTTAAAAGTACAGAATCTCCGTGTGATCGGGAAGAATCAGAATGTCCTGAAATTTCAGGTTCTGGATCGAAATGGACGGAAAATGGAGGCGATCTATTTCGGAGAGGTACAGGAGTGTATGGAGTATCTGCAGGGAAAAGAAGAGGTGGCGCTGACATTTTATCCGTCGGTCAATGAATACAGAGGAAACAAAAGCATACAGATTACAGTGGTAAATTATCAATAATGATGATATACTAATCCATATGGAATTTTACGATAAAAAGAAAAGGGGGATTTGATATGGCAGGTACGCTGGAATATGAACTTCTGAATAAAAATCTGGAAATGGTGGATGGCCATGCCGTGAAAGCACCTGAAGATTATCAAAACCCTGAGCAGTTATATGAAGCGTTGATTGCAAGGGTAAGAAAGTATCATCCATCCGCAGATATTTCTCTCATCGAGAAGGCGTATAAGCTTTCCAGAGAGGCACATAAAGAGCAGGTCCGCAAGTCCGGAGAGCCTTATATCATTCATCCGCTCTGGGTGGGGATCATTCTGGCGGATCTGGAGATGGATAAGGAGACGATCGTGGCAGGAATGCTCCATGATACGGTTGAAGATACAGAGATGACAGTGGAGGATATTACAAGAGAGTTTGGCGAAGAGGTAGCGCTGCTTGTAGATGGAGTCACAAAGCTGGGCCAGTTGTCTTATTCTAAGGATAAATTGGAAGTGCAGGCAGAAAACCTGCGCAAGATGTTTCTTGCCATGGCAAAAGATATCCGTGTGATCATTATCAAGCTGGCAGACCGCCTGCACAATATGAGAACGCTGGAGTTTATGGTTCCGGCAAAACAGAAGGAAAAAGCCAGAGAGACGATGGATATCTACGCTCCGATCGCGCAGAGGCTGGGTATTTCCAAAATCAAGACAGAGCTGGATGATCTTTCTTTAAAATATTATCAGCCGGAAGTGTATTTCCAGCTGGTAAAGGATTTAAATGAGAGAAAGACAGAGCGGGAAGAGTTTGTGCAGCAGATCGTGGCAGAGGTCTCTCACCATATGGAGAATGCCCATATTCAGGCAAAGGTATATGGAAGAGTGAAGCATTTCTTCAGTATTTACAAAAAGATGGTCAATCAGAATAAGACTCTGGATCAGGTGTATGATCTGTTTGCCGTGCGCATTATCGTAGATTCGGTCAAAGACTGTTATGCGGCGTTGGGTGTGATCCATGAGATGTATACACCGATTCCGGGGCGATTCAAAGACTATATCGCCATGCCGAAAGCGAATATGTACCAGTCTTTGCATACGACTCTGATGGGGCCGGCAGGACAGCCGTTTGAAATTCAGATCCGTACAGAGGAGATGCACAAGACGGCAGAGTACGGTATTGCGGCCCATTGGAAATATAAGGAGAGCGGCGGTTCGGCTAAGAATAATAAGAGCCGTGAGGAAGAAAAGTTAAGCTGGCTTCGGCAGATTCTGGAGTGGCAGAGGGATATGTCGGACAACAGAGAGTTTTTGAGTCTCTTAAAAGGCGATCTGGATCTGTTTGCAGAAGATGTGTACTGTTTCACTCCGAACGGAGATGTGAAGAACCTGCCGAACGGTTCTACTCCGGTGGATTTTGCCTATGCAATCCACAGTGCAGTGGGCAACAAGATGGTAGGTGCACGTGTCAACGGCAAGCTGGTCAATATTGATTACAAAATCCAGAACGGAGACCGTATTGAGATTCTGACATCTCAGAATTCCAAAGGTCCGAGCCGGGACTGGCTGAGCATCGTAAAGAGCACACAGGCAAAGAATAAGATCAATCAGTGGTTTAAGCATGAGTTTAAAGAAGAGAATATTATTCGAGGAAAAGAGCTGATTGCCGCATACTTTAAATCCAAGTCGATCGCACAGGCGGATATCATGAAGCCAAAATATCTGCAGATCGTCCAGAGAAAGTATGGATTCCGGGATTGGGATGCAGTTCTGGCAGCAATCGGACACGGTGGACTAAAGGAAGGTCAGGTAGTCAACCGTCTGGTAGAAGAGTATGGAAAAGATCACAAAAAAGAGATTACGGATGCGACGATCCTGGAGAAGATTTCTGAGGCAAACAATCAGAAGGTGCATATTGCAAAATCAAAGAGCGGGATCGTGGTTAAGGGAATCGATGACATGGCGGTGCGCTTCTCCAAGTGCTGCAATCCGGTTCCGGGTGATGAAATCGTAGGATTTGTGACCAGAGGAAGAGGTATGACGATCCACCGTACAGATTGTGTGAATATGCTGCATCTGTCTGCTGTGGAGCGGGAGCGTCTGATCGATGCAGAGTGGGAGAATAATGCAGAGACGGAAGGCGGAGGTCAGTATCTGGCAGAGCTGAAGATGTATGCAAACGACAGGCAGGGACTGCTTCTGGATGTAACAAAGGTATTTACAGAAGAAAAGATCGATGTCAGATCTATGAATACACGAACCAGCAAAAAAGGAACCGCTACACTGGAAATGGGATTTATTGTAAAGGGCAGAGAACAGCTGAATCTTATCATAAAAAAACTGCGCAATGTAGAAGGAGTTCTGGATATTGAACGGACAGCGGGGTAGAGAAAAATGAGAATCAAAAAATTTGTGATCGGAATGGTCGGCACCAACTGTTATGTGGTGTACAATGAAAATACAAAAGAATGTTTTGTTGTGGATCCGGCGGCACCATCTGCGCCGCTTGTCGAATTTATCCAGACAGAAGGTCTTCAGTTGCAGGGAATCCTCCTGACACATGGTCATTTTGATCATATTATGGGAATTGACACACTGCGCAGAGAATGGTCAGTTCCTGTCTATGCCAGTGCACTGGAGCAGAAGGTTCTGACAGATGCCAATGTGAATCTGTCTGTTGCATATGGAGCGGGTTATGTGTTTGCGGACGCCAAGTTTCTGGAAGATGGGGCATCTCTCGCACTTGCAGGATATCAGATCCGTATGATCTCCACTCCGGGGCATACGGCGGGAGGATGCTGTTATTATATAGAAGAAGAGGAGGTTCTTTTCAGCGGAGATACACTGTTTGCAGGCTCTGTTGGAAGAACAGATTTTCCGACAGGCAGTATGAGTACACTGGTGCGTTCGGTAAAAGAGCGATTGCTGAGCCTTCCGGAAGATACGCAGGTGTATCCGGGACATATGGAGGCAACAACGATCGGATTTGAAAAGGAGAATAATCCGTTTTTATAAGAAAACGGAAGAGAAATATGATGATACAGATCAGCAGTAAAGATACGTTATATATGTATAATTTATATCATATTGTGAAGGCTTTTTTCCCGAATGAGGAGATCAGCCAGAATCTGGACGAAAAGCAGGAATCTCTGGTTTCAGTGAAACTGGAAGAGAATTCTTGCTTTTATGTTCCTGTTTCAGAAATTGCAGACTGTCCGGACCGCCAGGATGGAAAGAAGAAGGTGACAAAGATTGTCTATGACTGGCTGTCAAAAGTGACCGGACGGATACTTGCCTGGGGGATGCTGACAGGTGTCAGACCGACAAAGCTGGCTATGCAGAAACTGGAAGCCGGTATGAGCCGAAAAGAAGTCTGCACATTTTTAGAGCAGGAGTACGGAGTCAGTCACCAGAAGGCAGAACTTGGCATTGCGATTGCAGAGCGGGAAAAAGAGCTGCTTGGCAGACTGGACTATGAGCAGGGATTCAGTCTCTATGTAGGGATTCCGTTTTGTCCAAGCATCTGTTCGTACTGTTCTTTCAGTTCGTCCCCTCTGGCGGAGTGGAAAGACCGGGTAGATGATTATTTAAAGGCGCTCTGTCAGGAAATCCGGGCACTGGGAGAGCGGGCAGAAGAAAGAAAGCTTAATACGATCTATATCGGAGGAGGGACTCCGACAACACTGGAGGCAGAGCAACTTTTTGAGCTTTTGGATACGATACAGAAGTCGTTTTCATTTGAGTATCTGCAGGAGTTTACGATCGAGGCGGGAAGACCGGACAGCATTACAAGAGAAAAGCTGGAAGTGATGCGAAGATTTCCGGTGACCAGGATTTCTGTCAATCCCCAGACCATGCAGCAGAAAACGCTGGATCTGGTGGGAAGAAAGCATACCGTTCAGGATGTAAAAGACATTTTCCATGCAGCCAGAGAGCTTGGATTTGACAATATCAACATGGATCTGATCGCAGGACTTCCGGGAGAGACGGCGGAGGATATGAGGGATACGCTTTGTCAGATTGAAGAGCTTTCGCCGGACAGTCTGACGGTTCATGCGCTGGCGATCAAGCGGGCGGCGAAGTTCGGCCAGGAGCAGCGCAAGATTGATCTGCATTCTGAGATCGAACAGATGGTAGAAGAGAGTGCCAGGGCGGCAGAACGCATGGGACTTGTGCCGTATTATCTGTACCGGCAGAAAAATATTGCGGGAAATTTTGAAAATGTTGGATATGCAAAGGTTGACAAAGCCGGAATATACAATATACTTATTATGGAAGAAAAACAGACGATCCTTGCAGCCGGGGCAGGTGCCTCCACAAAGATCGTGCTTCCGGAGAAGATCCGTCTGGACAATGGACGGGAGACGAATCTGATCCGCATAGAAAATGTGAAAAATATTACGGAGTATGAAAGCCGTATTGATGAGATGATAGAGAGAAAAGGAGAATGGTTATGGCGCTGAAAAAGAAACCGGTAACCGGAATGAAAGATATGATGCCGGCGGAGATGGAGATCCGCGATTATGTGATCGGACAGATCAAAGAGACATACCGCGCATTTGGGTTCTCATCCATTGAGACTCCATGTGTAGAGCACATTGAAAATCTCTGCAGCAAACAGGGCGGAGACAATGAAAAACTGATCTTCAAGATTTTAAAAAGAGGAGAAAAGCTGAAGATCGAAGAAGCAAAAGAAGAAAAAGATGTTGTGGACGGAGGACTTCGTTACGATCTGACAGTACCGCTGTCCAGATACTATGCGAACAATGCAAATGAACTGCCGTCTCCGTTTAAAGCACTTCAGATGGGAAATGTCTGGAGAGCGGACAGACCGCAGAGAGGACGATTCCGTCAGTTTATGCAGTGTGATATCGATATTCTGGGAGAGCCAGGTAATCTGGCAGAGATCGAGCTGATCCTGGCAACGACGACGCTGCTTGGAAAACTGGATTTTAAAAACTTTACGATCCGTATCAATGACAGAAGAATCTTAAAAGCAATGGCAGCATACAGCGGATTTGCAGAGAGTGATTATGAAAATGTATTCATCATCCTGGACAAGATGGACAAGATCGGTCTGGATGGTGTGGCAGCAGAATTAGAGGAAAACGGATATGCAAAAGGGTCTGTGGAAAAATATTTGCAGTTATTCAAAGAGATTACGAATGACGTGGAAGGCGTACGTTACTGTAAAGAAAAACTGGAAGGCTTTCTTGCGGATGACGCGGCGGCTTCGCTCGAGATGATTATTACAAGTGTGGAAAGTGCAAAGGAAGCGGATTTTTGCATGAAATTTGATCCGACACTGGTTCGGGGAATGTCTTACTATACAGGGACGATCTTTGAGATTTCTATGGACGAGTTCGGCGGTTCGGTAGGCGGCGGTGGACGTTATGATGAAATGATCGGAAAATTCACCGGACAGAATACACCGGCAGTCGGATTTTCCATCGGATTTGAACGGATTGTCATGCTGCTTTTAGAACGAGGATATCAGGTACCGACAGCCGCACAGAAGAAAGCATTTCTGATCGACAAGAAGATGCCGAAGGAAGGCATGCTCAAGATCCTAAATCTGGCAAAAGCAGAGCGCGCACTTGGAAAACAGGTGATGATCGTCAACATGAAGAAAAATAAAAAGTTCCAGAAAGAACAGCTGATGGAACAGGGATATACAGAGATTGTAGACTACTATGCTGACAATGTGGAGCAGTTGTAGAGAAGAAGGGAGAAACAGAGAAATGGCAGAATCAATGCAGGGACTCAAAAGAACACACCGATGCGGGGAACTGTCCAGTGCAAACATTGGAGAGAAAGTAACCGTCATGGGATGGGTACAGAAGAACAGAAATAAAGGCGGAATCGTATTTATGGATCTGCGTGACCGCTCCGGAATCCTTCAGATCGTATTTGAGGGAGAAGAACAGGCAGAGCTGATGGAAAAAGCTTCAAAATTAAGAAGTGAGTTTGTAGTTGCAGTTGTAGGAAATGTGGAGAAGAGAAGCGGTGCAGTCAATGAAAACCTGGCAACAGGAGAGATTGAAGTGCGTGCTGAAGAACTTCGCATCCTCTCAGAATCCGAGGTACCGCCGTTCCAGGTGGAAGAAAACAGCAAGACAAAGGAAGAGCTTCGTCTGAAATATCGTTATCTGGATTTAAGAAGACCGGATCTTCAGAGAAACCTGCGTATGAGAAGTCAGGTCACAACACTGGCACGTCAGTTTTTCGCAGAAGAAGGCTTCCTTGAGATCGAGACCCCGATCCTCGGAAAGACAACACCGGAAGGGGCAAGAGATTATCTGGTGCCTAGCCGTGTACATCCGGGAAGTTTTTACGGACTTCCACAGTCACCACAGCTTTACAAACAGCTTCTGATGTGTTCCGGATGTGACCGCTATATCCAGATCGCAAAATGTTTCCGTGACGAGGATCTTCGTGCAGACAGACAGCCGGAGTTTACCCAGATCGATATGGAGCTTTCCTTTGTGGATGTAGATGACGTGATCGAAGTCAACGAGCGTTTCCTTGCAAAACTGTTCAAGGAAGTTCTGGATGTGGATGTACAGCTTCCGATCCAGAGAATGACATGGCAGGAAGCGATGGACCGCTACGGTTCTGACAAACCGGATACCCGTTTCGGTATGGAACTGGTGAATGTGACAGAGACTGTGAAAGACAGTGAATTTGTTGTGTTCAAAGGGGCGATTGAGAACGGAGGAACAGTCCGTGGTATCAACGCAAAAGGACAGGGAGCAATGCCGCGTAAGAAGATTGACAAGCTGGTGGCATTTGCAAAAGATTTCGGTGCCAAGGGACTTGCTTATATTGCAATTCAGGAAGATGGAACCGTGAAATCCTCTTTCTCCAAATTTATGACAGAAGAAGAGATGAACAATCTGATTGCAGCAATGAACGGAGAAGCAGGAGATTTACTGCTCTTTGCGGCAGACAAGAACAAAGTTGTATGGGATGTTCTTGGAAATTTACGTCTGGAACTGGCAAAACAGATGGAACTTCTGGACAAGAATCAGTACAATTTCCTGTGGGTTACAGAATTCCCGCTGCTTGAGTGGAGCGATGAGCAGAATCGTTATCTGGCAATGCATCACCCATTCACGATGCCGATGGAAGAAGATCTGCAGTATATTGATTCCGAGCCGGGCAGAGTCCGTGCAAAAGCGTACGATATCGTCTTAAATGGAAATGAGATCGGTGGAGGAAGTGTAAGAATCTTCCAGAACGACGTACAGGAGAAGATGTTTGAGGTGCTTGGATTTACAAAAGAGCAGGCATATGAGCAGTTTGGCTTCCTTCTGGATGCATTCAAATACGGAGTACCGCCTCACGCAGGACTGGCATATGGTCTGGACAGAATGGTCATGCTGATGGCAAAAGAAGACAGTATCCGTGATGTGATGGCATTCCCGAAGATCAAAGACGCATCCTGCCTGATGACACAGGCTCCAAGTATGGCAGACAATAAACAGTTGGAAGAACTGGGACTGAAGTTGGATGTAAAAGATGTAAAAACAGAAGAATAATGTGAAGAAGTGTGCATTTTTGAAAAATGGTGCATACAGAACGTGAATTATGGAGAGCTCTCAACTACACAAGTAGTAAGAGCTCTTTTTGTATTGCTTTTGATTTATCAAAGGAAACGGAGAGGGAACTCAAGCAGGGATTGAACTGGAAGTGGAAGAAATGCCGGGTTTTGAAAATATAAAAAAGACTGTAAATCTTTCGATCTACAGTCTCTTAAGAGCGATAGACGGGGTTCGAACCCGCGACCCCGACCTTGGCAAGGTCGTACTCTACCAGCTGAGCCACTATCGCGTTTGTTTTGTGTTCCCCTCGGAACAATATATACTATACTACAGGAGTTCTTATCTGTCAACAACTTTTTTGAAAAAAATTAATTTTTTTGAAATTTCTAATTGTATGTTCAAATCGTACTGTTTACACCAATCCCTGCCTGTATATTACAATATTCAAAAAGAGAATTATTCTCATCGACTTTTTTGCTATGATGTGTTAAAATCGAAAAGAATCATTCTTCAGTCCAAAAGAGGAGAATGAAATAGAGATCAAAAGGGATAAGGGAGCTAAGGAACAGGAGGAAAAGGTATGATGGCAGCAGCGATAGGAATGATAATTGTAGCATTGGCGCTTCTGATTTTTTGTGTTGCGGTAATGTGGAAAGTATTTTGTAAAGCAGGAGAACCCGGATGGGCGTCATTGATCCCGTTTTATAATTTGTATGTAATGACCAGGATAACCTGGGGGAGAGGATGGCTGTTTATTTTTGGATTCCTGCCGCTGGGGAATCTGATATTTGCAATTTTTACAATGATAAAACTGGCAAAAGTGTTTGGAAAGAAAGATGGATTTGCCTGTGGGCTGATTTTCTTAAGTATTGTTTTTCTTCCAATCCTTGCGTTTGGAAAGGCAGAGTATACAGGTCCGGATCCGGAGAAAAGTACAGGAGCGATCATAGCCAGTGCGATCACTGGCGGAATCGGTATCATTCTGTTGGTGCTTGAAGTGATAGCAGTTGTCGCACTGGGCCTGTTTGCGGTTTCAGATCAGACAGTACAACAGACACAGGATGCGGTGATTTCACAAGAAGTTCCGGAGGAAACACAGGAAGAACCAGATGTGAAAGAATATGAGGGCGTTCAGAGAGAATATGAGGGCACTCCGATTGAAGGATATGAGGATTTTGAGACAGTATCCCTGGATGGTTATCAATGGGTTACGGATGTCACATTGTTCAAGGCTGGGGAGAATACAGTTACGGAGTCCACAGCAACTTCCGCAAAAGATGGAATTGAGCTGAAAGCAGGTTTTACACTTCTGGCTGCGGATGAAACGATTGAGCAGAGAATTTCGGCAGAAGTGGAAAATATCCGAGAGACATTGGAAAGTCAGGCGGGAATCTATACGGATATTACTGTAGGTGAGATGGTAGCAGAAGACGGATTCGTGATGCAGCAGCTGATCTGCAATCAGATCGGGGCAGATGGAGTGGCTTATCCGTGTACTGAGATCATACAGGTTCAGTTGATGGAGGACCGGGAAATTCTGGTGAGCAGTGTATCTTTGAATACTTCTCAGGCAACAGAAAACACAGAGCGATTGTTTACACAGGCCTGTGAATTATATGGTATTGCCTTTCAATAAGGTCAGCTATAGATAGAAGCGGACAGAAGAATGTCCGCTTTACTTTTCGAAAAGATTTTGTTACTCTATAGAAACAGAAGTCTGTAGATGGAGCAAAGAAAAACAGTGGATTCAAAAACAGAGGTGAAGAGTATGGAAAATAAAAAGATCAAAGTGGCATTGCTGGGACTTGGAACAGTTGGAGGCGGAGTGTACAAATTGATCCAGAGGAGATCAGAAAGTATGATACACACAGTTGGCGCCGAGCTGGAAGTGGAAAAGATCCTGGTACACAGTCTGCATAAAAAAAGAGAAGGTGTGGATACAGAGCTTCTCACAACGGACTGGAAATCGATTGTAAACGATCCGGAGATTCAGATTGTGATCGAAGTGATGGGCGGGATCGAACCGGCAAAGTCCATGATCGAGGAAGCACTTGGAGCCGGAAAGCATGTGGTGACAGCCAATAAAGATCTGATGGCAGAACACGGAGGAGAGCTTTTGGACCTTGCGGCGGCACATGGCTGTGATCTGCTGTTTGAGGCATCGGTGGCAGGCGCCATTCCGATCATCCGTCCGCTCAAACAGTGTCTTGCCGGAAATGAGATCTCAGAAGTGATGGGGATCGTGAACGGAACGACAAACTATATTTTAACCAAGATGTTTGAAGAAAACATGAGTTTTGAAGCTGCACTTGCAAAAGCAACAGAGCTGGGATATGCAGAGGCAGATCCGACAGCGGATGTGGAAGGACTGGATGCCGGAAGAAAGGCCGCGATCCTTTCCTCCATTGCCTTTCATTCCAGAGTACAGTTTAAAGATGTTTATACAGAAGGAATCACAAAGATCACAGCAGAAGATATTGCCTATGCAAAAGAGTTTGACTGTGTGATCAAGCTGCTTGCAGTTGCGCACAATACGGACAAAGGGATTGAAGTGGGAGTGTATCCGGTGCTGCTTGGAAAAGAGCATCCCCTGTCGTCCGTGCGGGATTCGTTCAATGCTGTTTTTGTGCACGGAGATGCTGTGGATGATGCGATGTTTTACGGAAGAGGTGCCGGGGAGATGCCGACGGCAAGTGCTGTTGTCGGTGATGTGATTGATGTTGCCAGAAACCTGCAGTTTGGATGCAACGGAAGAATCAGCTGTACCTGCTATCAGGATCTGCCGGTGAAGCCGTTTGATGAAGTGAAAAATAAATTTTTCCTCAGAATGCAGGTGAAAAACGAACCGGGAGTTCTGGCGAAAGTGGCAAGTGTATTTGGCGGTCATAAGGTAAGTATCCGCAGAGTTGTGCAGAAGCATGTACAGGAAGAAGCGGCTGAACTGGTCATCAGTACAGAAAAAGTGAAAGAGTATCATATTAAGGATGCGCTGAGAGAGCTGCAGAAAATGGACAGCATTTCTGAGATCAGCAGTATGATCAGAGAATATTAGAAGGAGAAGATAAGATTGAGTTACGCAGATAAAGTATTTATAGAGATGTGCAGAGACATTATTGACAACGGAACGAGTACAGAGGGAGAAAAGGTACGCCCGGTATGGGAGGATGGAACCTCTGCGTACACCATCAAAAAATTTGGCATTGTGAACCGTTATGACCTCTCAAAAGAGTTTCCGGCACTGACTCTGCGAAGGACAGGAATCAAGAGCTGTGTGGATGAGATGCTGTGGATCTGGCAGAAAAAGTCCAACAACATTCATGATTTAAACAGTCACATCTGGGACAGCTGGGCAGATGAGGACGGTTCCATCGGAAAAGCCTACGGCTATCAGATGCAGGTAAAGCATCAGTATAAAGAGGGAATGATGGATCAGGTCGATCGTGTGATCTATGATCTGAAGAACAATCCTTACAGCCGCCGGATCATGACGAATATCTATGTGCATCAGGATCTTCATGAGATGAATCTGTATCCGTGTGCATACAGCATGACATTTAATGTGACAAAAGAAAAGGACAGTGACAAACTGACATTAAATGGAATCCTGAATCAACGTTCTCAGGATGTACTGGCAGCAAATAACTGGAATGTGTGTCAGTATGCGGTGCTGCTTCATATGCTGGCACAGGTGTGTGATATGAAGGTCGGAGAGTTTGTTCATGTGATCGCAGATGCGCATATTTATGACAGACATATCCCGATGATCGAGGAACTGATCAAAAGAGAACCGCTTCCGGCACCGAAATTCTGGCTGAATCCAGAGGTAAAGGATTTCTATGAATTTACACCGGATGATGTACGGCTGGATGGATATGAGACACATCCTCAGATCAAGAATATCCCAATCGCGGTATAGGAGTTGTGCAAAAAAAGGAGGAAATGAATATGAACGCAATTGTAGCAGCCGATAAAAACTGGGCAATCGGATATAAAAACAAACTTCTGGTCAGCATTCCGGCAGATATGAAGTTTTTCCGTCAGATGACAGGTGGAAAGGTAGTTGTGATGGGAAGAAAGACGCTGGAAAGCTTTCCGAACGGTCTGCCGCTGAAGAACCGCACCAATATTGTGCTGACAGGGAATCCCAATTATCATGTGAAAGATGCAGTGATCGTGCATACAACAGAAGAATTGCTGGAAGAACTGAAAAAATATGATGAGGAAGAAATCTTTGTGATCGGCGGAGAAAGTATTTACCGGATGATGCTTCCTTATTGCAGCAAAGTATATGTAACAAAGATCGACCATGCATATCAGGCAGATACGTATTTCCCGAATCTGGATCAGCTGGAAGACTGGGAAATGACAGAAGTCAGTGAAGAGCATACTTGTTTTGATCTGGAGTATGTATTTTCGACTTACGAGCGCCGACAGTGAAGGCAGGCATATCATGAAATTTAGAAAAACATACAAGAGAAAACAGGCGGCAGTGCTGCTGAGTGTGTTTCTTTTGGTGACAAGTGTGGCTGGATGTCAGAGAGTGGGGGCTGTGAAAGAGACCGGCGAAGAGAAAGTAAATGTCGTGACAACCATTTTTCCACAGTATGATTTTGTACGTCAGATCGCAGGGGATAATGTAGAAGTATCGATGCTTTTAAAGCCGGGAGAAGAGACACATTCCTATGAGCCGACACCGCAGGACATTCTGAAGATCCAGAATTGTGATCTGTTTATTTATGTGGGCGGTGAGAACGATGAATGGGTGGAGGATATTCTGGACTCCATCGATACAGAGCATATCAGACTGCTTCGCCTGATCGACTGCGTGGATACGGTAAATGAAGAACACGTAGAAGGGATGAAAGAAGAACGCGGTCACGAACATGAAGAAGAGGAAGAGCACGAGCATGAGCACGGGGAAGAGGCGCACGAAACACATGAGACGCTGACCCCGGATGAACATGTATGGACGTCTCCAAAGAATGCCATTGCAATCGTGGAGCAGATTGCAGATGTTCTGGGCGAGCTGGATCCGGAGCAGACGGCAGTTTATGAAGAGAACGAAAAAGCGTATGTAAGTCTTTTAGAAGAGCTGGATGATGGGTTTCGTGAGGTGGTAAGTTCGGCTAAACGCGATGTGCTGCTTTTTGGAGACCGTTTTCCGTTCCGGTATTTTGCAGATGAATACGGTCTGGAATACTATGCGGCATTCCCGGGCTGTGCATCCGATACGGAGCCAAGTGCGGCAACAATGGCATTTCTGATCAACAAAGCAAAGGAAGAACAGATTCCGGCAATCTTAAAGATGGAGCTGAGTAATGAGAATATTGCAAATGCCATTGCCGAGACGATACATGCGAAAGTGAAGACGTTTTACAGTTGTCATAATCTGACTGCAAAAGAGTTTGCAGACGGGGAGACTTATCTGAGCATGATGAAAAAGAATGTGGAGACATTAAAGGAGGCTTTGAACTGATGGCATTGATACAGTGTGATGAAATTTCAATCGCATATGAGGGACAGACTGTTGTACGAGATCTGTCGTTTCAGATTGAGCAGGGAGATTATCTCTGCATTGTGGGAGAGAATGGTTCCGGAAAAAGTACGCTGGTAAAAAGCCTTCTTGGATTAAAGCCTCCCTTTAAAGGGCAGATTCTGCTGGGAGACGGATTGAAGCAAGACGAGATCGGGTATCTTCCGCAGCAGACGGTCGTGCAGAAAGATTTTCCGGCAAGCGTTTATGAGGTGGTACTTTCCGGCAGACTCAACAGCAGAGGCTGGCGGCCGTTTTACAGCGCAGCGGATAAGAAGGCAGCCAGAGAGAATATGGAGCTTTTAGGAATCCGGGAAATGGAGCACCAGTGCTTCCGGGATCTTTCCGGCGGACAGAAACAGAGGGTACTGCTCGCGAGAGCGCTGTGCGCCACAAAGAAGCTCCTGTTGTTAGACGAGCCTGTGACAGGACTGGATCCGCTGGTGACTGCAGAGTTCTACCAGTTGATTGAAAAAATCAATAAGGAGGCTAAAATTGCAGTTGTCATGGTGTCTCATGATATCGAAAGTACGATACAGTATGCAAGCCATATCCTGCATCTGCAGGAGAGCGCCTTGTTTTACGGAACTGCGCAGGAATATCAAAACAGTGCAGTCGGCAAGCGATTTCTGGGAGGTGAGGGAAATGCTTGATACATTTATAGAAATGATGTCATATCCATTTATGGTGCGGGCGTTTCTGGTGGGTTCCCTGGTGGCATTGTGTTCGGCGCTTCTGGGAGTCAGTCTGGTGCTGAAACGCTATTCGATGATCGGAGACGGGCTTTCTCATGTTGGATTCGGGGCACTGGCAATCGCGGCTGCGCTGAACATGGCGCCTTTGGCAGTTGCAATTCCGGTGGTCGTGGCGGCCGCGGTTCTGCTTCTTCGCATCAGCGGCAGCAGCAAGATCAAAGGAGATGCGGCAATCGCACTGATCTCTACGGGAGCACTGGCAATCGGGATTATGGTGATTTCCATGACGACAGGAATGAACACCGATGTTTATAACTATATGTTCGGAAGTATCCTCGCCATGAGTGGTGAGGATGTGCAGTTTAGTATTCTTCTTTCGGCTGCAGTGCTGATTTTATATCTGTTTTTCTATAATAAGATTTTTGCGATCACCTTTGATGAGACTTTCGCCCGGGCAACAGGAGTCCGTGCAAATCTGTATAATACTCTGATTGCGGTGCTGACGGCAGTTACGATCGTGTTGGGAATGCGGATGATGGGAGCGCTTCTGATCTCCAGTCTGATCATTTTTCCGGCGCTGACTTCCATGCGGGTGTTTAAGACCTTTAAGGGTGTGATTCTGAATTCAGCGATCCTATCGGTTGTATGCCTGATTCTGGGAGTGACGATTTCCTATGTGTATGCAACACCGGCAGGTGCGAGTGTAGTTGTGGTTAATATGGCAATGCTGGCTATCTACAGTGTGATCGGAGCCCTGAAAAACAGAAACAACGGGAAGTAAATGCGAATTGGATTAAAAAAGATCAAGAAAAGGAAATTGACAAAGATAAAAATACACCGTATAATGAGGATAAATTTCAGCAGCGAAAGCCTCTGAAATTCAGTGTATGAGGAATTTTATTCGCCCTGAGCTTTTTGACAGCTTGGGGCGTTTTGCATAAGGAGGGTGTGAAAGGTGAGGCAGATTTCAGGAAACAAATTATTTGTAAAAGCGTTAAAAGAAGAAGGTGTAGAAGTATTGTTCGGATATCCGGGCGCGTGTACGATCGACATCAGCGATGAGCTGTATAAGCAGAGCGGGATTGATGTGATCCTTCCGAGACACGAGCAGGCACTGGTGCATGAAGCAGATGCGTATGCGAGGACAACGGGGAAAGTCGGCGTCTGTCTGGTGACCAGCGGACCGGGAGCGACCAATCTGGTGACAGGACTTGCGACTGCCAATTATGACAGTGTTCCGCTGGTCTGTTTTACCGGACAGGTGGCGAGACATCTGATCGGAAATGATGCATTTCAGGAAGTGGATATTGTGGGAATCACACGGAGCATCACCAAATACGGTGTGACGGTCACGAAGCGGGAAGATCTTGGACGGATCATCAAGGAGGCATTTTACATCGCAAGAACGGGAAGGCCGGGACCGGTTCTGATCGATCTTCCGAAAGATGTGATGGCGGAGCTTGGCAGTGCACAGTATCCGAAAGAGGTGAATATCAGAGGATATAAGCCGAATACCAGTGTCCATATCGGACAGCTGAAAAGAGCGATCAAGATGCTTCACAAGGCAAAACGCCCGTTGTTTCTGGCAGGTGGAGGGGTGAATATTGCAAGAGCAAATGCGTTGTTTACAGAGGTAGTGGAGAAGACACAGGTTCCGGTAGTGACAACGATTATGGGGCGAGGCGCCATTGCGACAAATCATCCGCTGTTTATCGGAAATCTGGGGATGCATGGTGCTTATGCAGCCAATATGGCAGTCAGCGGCTGCGATCTGCTGTTTTCCATCGGGACTCGCTTCAACGACCGAATCACGGGGAAGCTGCATGAATTTGCGCCTCATGCACAGATTGTGCACATTGATATCGATACAGCATCGATCTCAAGAAATATCCATGTGGATATCCCGATTGTAGCAGATGCGAAAGAAGCGCTTACGAAGATGACGGAGTATGTGGAAGAGTGCGAGACAAAAAAATGGCTTGCGCAGATCGCGGCATGGAAAGAGGAGCATCCGCTTCGGATGAAACGGCATGCATTGATGAGCCCTCTGGATATTATTGAAGAGATGAACCGTCAGTTTGATGATGCAATCATCACGACAGATGTCGGTCAGCATATGATGCTGGTGTCTCAGTATGCGGAGATTACAGAAAAGAAGCAGCTTGTCATGTCCGGAGGACTGGGGACGATGGGATATGGATTCCCGGCGGCGATCGGAGCACAGATCGGTAATCCGGAGAAACGAGTGATCGCAGTTTCCGGGGATGGCGGTATGCAGATGAATATTCAGGAGTTTGCAACGGCAGTTCTGGAGGAGACACCGGTCATCGCCTGTGTATTTAACAATACATATCTGGGGATGGTGCGTCAGTGGCAGAAGCTGTTTTACGGAAAACGCTATGGGATGACCAATCTGCGCGCAGGAGCGCTTTCGAGACGGACAGATGGAGCTGAATTTCCGGAGTATACGCCGGATTTTGTAAAATTGGCAGAAAGTTATGGGGCAAAAGGAATCCGTGTGACAGAAACAGAAGAGATCGCGGCAGCGTTTGAAGAGGCAAAGAAAAATACAAAAACTCCGACCCTGATTGAATTTATCATTGATCCGGAAGAGATGGTATATCCGATGATCAAGCCGGGCGGAACACTGGAAGATATGATTATGGATTGTTAGGAGGAAGACGGACGATGGCAGATAAAAGTATGAAAAAAAGATGGATTTCTCTGTATGTGGAAAATCAGGTGGGAGTGCTTTCTAAGATTTCCGGTCTGTTTTCCGGAAAATCCTACAATTTGGACAGTCTGACAGTAGGAACCACAGAAGATCCGACGGTATCCCGAATGACGATCGCCACAGTCAGTGATGATGAGACATTTGAGCAGATCAAAAAGCAGCTCAATCGAATGGTAGAAGTGATCAAGGTCATCGATTTTACAGATATTTTTGTGCGGATGAAAGAAATCCTTTATATCAAAGTTCGGAAGTGTACACTGGATCAGAAAGTGGAGCTGCATCAGATCGCAGAGACATTTAAAGGAAAAGTGATCGACTGTGACAGAGACAGCCTGCTTCTGGAATTTGTACAGACCGGGACGAAAAACGACGCAGTGGTGAAGCTGATAAAAGAAGAATTCAAAAGTATTGAAGTCGTCAGAGGCGGAAGTGTCGGGATTGAATCCATCAGTATGATGGAACGATAAAAAAACAGAGCGCACTCTTGATTTTTGAGCGTGAGAGTATTATAATTGCAACAAACAAGTTGCAAATACGTTCGATTGAGGAATGGAGGAGTTTTTGATGGAGAAGAAACAGATCGACTGGGAGAATCTCGGATTTGGTTATGTACAGACTGAACAGAGATATGTTTCCAATTATAAAGACGGAAAATGGGATGAGGGAGGACTGACAGAAGACGCCGGTGTGGTACTCAATGAATGTGCCGGAGTCCTGCAGTATGCACAGACTGTATTTGAAGGAATGAAAGCTTATACGACAGAAGACGGTAAGATCGTTGTATTCAGACCGGATCTCAATGCTGCCCGGATGGCAGATTCTGCGAGACGTTTGGAGATGCCGGTATTTCCGGAAGAACGTTTTCTGGAGGCAGTCAAAGAAGTGGTAAAAGCCAATGCAGCGTATGTGCCTCCGTATGGTTCCGGAGCAACACTTTATATTCGCCCATACATGTTTGGAAGCAATCCGGTCATCGGAGTCAAGCCGGCAGATGAGTATCAGTTCCGGGTGTTTGTGACACCTGTCGGACCGTACTTTAAAGGCGGAGTAAAACCATTGACATTATGTGTATCTGATTTTGACCGTGCGGCGCCGCATGGAACAGGACATATCAAAGCCGGACTGAATTATGCAATGAGTCTTCATGCGATCGTGACAGCACATGCGAACGGCTATGATGAAAACATGTATTTAGATTCGGCAACAAGAACGAAAGTCGAGGAGACAGGCGGGGCAAACTTTATTTTCGTGACAAAAGACAATAAAGTGGTGACACCGCATTCTGATACGATTCTGCCGTCAATCACAAGACGTTCTCTGTTATATGTGGCAGAGCATTATCTTGGTCTGGAAGTGGAAGAACGGGATGTGTATCTGGATGAAGTGAAAGAGTTTGCAGAGTGCGGACTGTGTGGAACAGCGGCGGTCATCTCTCCGGTCGGAAAGATCGTGGATCACGGAAAAGAGATCTGCTTCCCGAGCGGAATGGAAAAGATGGGTCCGACCATTCAGAAATTGTATGACACACTGACGGGAATCCAGATGGGGCACATTGAGGCGCCGGAAGGATGGATTCAGGTGATCGAGTAAGGCAGTATAAAATACGTCTTTTACAGTAAAACTGTAAGAGACGTATTTTTTGAGTTTGTTGATGGTTTCTTTTCTTATCAGATGTTGGAAGAAGATCCCCATTGTGATTATGAAAGAAAAGTGCCATAATTGAATATATGCAGAGAAGGGAGGGCTAGGGTATGGCACGAAGAGTATCAATTGGATATCAGGAATTTGAGGATATTATTATAAACGATTTGTTTTATGTAGATAAAACACAATTTATAAAAGAGTGGTGGGAGAGAAGAGATCGTGTTACTTTAATTACCCGGCCTCGCCGCTTCGGAAAAACACTGATAATGAATTAGATGAATACGATACGCCAATGCAGGAAGCCTATGTAAATGGATAGTGAAAAGATGCTTCAAAAACAGGCAGAAGAATTTCTGAAATTTCTGAACTGAAGTGCAGAAGTATTTGCCAAAAGTGAAGTAAAGGTATGGGAATGCCGCAATTGTGGTCACATTGTAGTCGGAACAAAAGCACCGGAAATTTGTCCGACTTGCAATCACCCGCAGAGCTATTTTGAGGTTCACGCAGAAAACTACTAAAATGAAAAACGTACATCCAGAAGGAGAGTTATCCTTACAGGATGTACGTTTTTTATGCTCTTAAATAGTGCGCATAAATTCCGTTTTTTTCGATCAGTTCTTCGTGAGTTCCCCGCTCTGCAATTCCATTGTCTGCAATGACAAGAATCTCGTCTGCTCCCTGGATCGTGGAGAGTCGGTGTGCGATCGTGATGGTTGTTCTGTTTTTAGCGAGAACTTCCAGACTCTGCTGAATCCAGCGTTCACTTTCGTTGTCCAGTGCGCTGGTGGCCTCATCAAGGATCAGGATCGGCGGATTTTTCAGGAACACGCGGGCAATGGAGATCCGCTGTTTCTGACCGCCGGAAAGACGGGTTCCGCGTTCTCCCACAAAGGTGTCATAGCCATCCGGCAGGCTTTCGATGAAATCGTGAATATTTGCTTTTCTGGCAGCATCGACGATCTCATCCATAGAGGCATTCGGTTTTCCGTAGGCGATATTTTCCTTGATTGTGCCGCAGAATAAATAGACATCCTGCTGTACGATTCCAATCTGGTTTCGCAGGCTCTCTAATGTCAGATCACGGATATCTTTGCCGTCGATCGTAATGCGTCCGCTGCTCACATCATAAAATCTTGGCAGAAGGGAGCAGATTGTAGTTTTTCCGCTTCCTGACGGACCGGCAAGGGCAATGGATTTTCCTGCCGGAATCTGGAAGGAAACGTTGGATAATACCAGGGTATCGTCATCACTGTAGTGGAAGGATACATCCTCGAAGGAAACCAGTCCGCGGACGTCTTTGAGTGGCTTTGCATCCGGGGAATTCTGGATTTCCGGCTCTGTCTCCATCACGGCAAGGAACCGTTTGAATCCGGAGAAACCTTTCTGGATCATTTCCGTAAGCTCCACCAGAATCTGGATCGGGCTGATGAAAATTCCGATATACAGTGCATACATGGCAAGATCTGTCGCCTGCATTTCTCCTTTTGCGATCAGGTAGCCGCCGAATACCAGTGTGACAAGATACATCATTCCCTGGAAAAACAGGTTATAGCCCATAAAACTGCCCATGCATTTGTAGTTGGCATCCTTGGAGAGCAGAAAATTGTGGTTGCTCTTGCGGAATTTTTCTTTTTCCACATCCTCGTTTGCGAAAGACTGAACCACGCGGATTCCGGCAAGTGTGTCCTGCAGACGGGAATTGACATCTCCGATTTTCTTCCGGTTTTCCATAAAGGTAGACTGCATTCGGCGGTTCTGGCTCATAGAAAATGCAAACATGCAAAACACCAGAAACAGAAGTGGAATTGCCAGCTTCCAGTTGATCAGGAAGAGGAAGATGAACGATCCGATGATCTTGATCACGGAAATAAACAGATTCTCCGGTCCATGATGCGCAAATTCTGCAATATCAAACAAGTCAGAGACAAGTTTGCTCATCATCTGTCCGGAGTTGTTCTGATCATAATAAGAAAAAGAAAGTTTTTCATAGTGGTCAAAAAGCTGCTGACGCATATCCCGTTCCATATAAGCGCCCATCATATGTCCCTGATAGCTGACATAATATTTGCACAGGCTCTGGATCAGGTACATGATCAGAAGACCGGCTGCAATGGGAAGCAGTGCGCTTAAAATAGAGGAACTGCTTTTCGTAAACAAGGTATTGGTACAGGTACGCAGGATCTGAGGATATGCCAGATCGATTAGACTGATGATCGTAGCACAGATCAGATCCAGAAAGAAAACGGCTTTATATGGACCGTAGTAATGGATAAATTTTTTCAGTGTGTGCATAAATGTCCCCTCTTTCTATCTGTATGCTGATGGACCGCTTCGATGTCCATACGAAATCATAGTATCATAATTAAAAATGAGACACAAGCCGTATCCTGGAAAAAGCAATTGACAGAAAGAAAAAGATATGCTATGCTGTCAAAGCTAAAAAAATAGGTCATGTACAAAGCCATGTGGTTTTTCTGTTTCAGAATAAACAGAAACACATGGCTTTTTTTGAGGAATGGAGGGTATTATGGAAACAAACAAGATGGAGACAAGGGACATTTTTCCGCTTTTGATGAGCATGTCTCTGCCGATGGTATTGTCCATGCTGGTGCAGTCTCTTTATAACATTATTGACAGTATTTATGTATCGTATCTGGGAACAGGGGCTCTCACGGCAGTGTCACTGGCATTCCCGCTGCAGAATATCGTGCTGTCTGTGGCAGTCGGAATTGGTGTCGGGATTGCTTCCGTCTTATCGATCAGTCTGGGAAAAAAGGATCAGAAACGGGCAAATGAGGCTGCTACAATGGGGATGGCACTTACGCTGATCCATTGTGTACTGTTTGTGATCCTGGGCCTTGTGATCACAGAACCATTTATCGGATTATTTACAAAGGAACCCGAGGTCATGAAACAGGCATGTGACTATACGTATATTGTTCTTTGCTTTTCGTTTGGTTCTCTGCTTCAGATCGCGATGGAAAAAATCTATCAGGGCATCGGAGCAATGAAAACGACAATGATACTTCTGGGAGCAGGTGCAATGATTAATATTATCCTGGATCCGATCCTGATCTTCGGCCTTCTTGGATTTCCTGAAATGGGAGTAAAAGGGGCGGCAGTGGCAACTGTGATCGGGCAGATCAGCGCATTTCTTCTATATATTGTTGTTTATCTGCGAAAAAATCCGGGTGTTACGATTCATCCCAAATATCTGCATCTGGACTGGCGGCTGATCCGTCAGATATATTCGGTCGGAATCCCGTCTTCTCTGATGATGACGATGCCGTCTGTTCTGGTGGGCGGATTAAATGGAATCCTGGCTGCATTTTCGGATACGTATGTAGCAGTACTTGGAATTTATTTCAAACTTCAGACATTTATTTATATGCCGGCGAATGGAATTGTACAGGGAATGCGGCCGATTATCGGATATAACTACGGAGCCGGATCAAAGAAACGGGTGCGGGATACGATACGCTACAGTCTGATTTCTGCGGCAGTACTGATGCTGGTGGGAACGGTTGTTTCTCTGGCAATTCCGGACATCATTCTGAGTATGTTCCAGGCAGATGCAGAGCTGATGCGTGCAGGAATGGAGGCACTGCGATTGATTTCGCTTGGATTTTTGGTGTCGTCAGCAGGTGTGATCTTTTCCGGTGTGTTTGAAGCGCTGGGACGGGGCGGAGATTCTCTGATCATTTCACTTTTGCGCCAGCTGGTCATTATCCTTCCGCTTGGATATCTTTTGTCACGAACAATGGGAGCGGCGGGAATCTGGATCAGTTTTCCGGTGGCGGAACTGGTTTCAGCCGTGATTGCCTGCCTGTTGTTAAAAAGAATGGAAGGTGGAATATACTTTCCGTTTGATAAAAAAGAGATAATCAACAGAAAATAAGTGGCTTGTTGTTAAAAATGAGTAAAATTTCTGACCAAAATTCATCTTTTTTTGCAATAGCCCAAATGGTTCTTTTTATGATACAATACACTACTATGGACAGAGTGTTTATTAAAGGAGGCTGAAGATGAAGCGCGCATTTCAGATTTTAAAAAGGGATATGAGACGGCTGGCTCACAATCCAATCGCAATGATCGTTGTGGCCGGCGTCTGTCTGCTCCCATCGCTGTACGCATGGTTTAATATTGCTGCGAATATGGATCCCTATGGAAATACGGGAGCAGTTCAGATCGCGGTGGCGAATCTGGATAAAGGAACAGAAAATGAACTTACCGGTTCGCTCAATGCAGGTGAGGAGATTGTAGATCAGTTGAAGGAGAATCATGATCTGGGCTGGAAGTTTGTGAAAAAAGAAGAGGCTGTAGACGGAGTGAAATCCGGCAAGTATTATGCTGCGATCGTGATTCCGGAAGATTTCAGTGAATCCCTGACCAGTGTACTGACGGGAACGATTGAACAGCCTAAATTTACTTATTATCTGAATGAGAAGAAAAATGCGATCGCACCGAAAATTACGGACAGTGGGGCGACAGCGGTGCAGAGTCAGGTCAATGAGGCATTTGTATCTGCTGCATCAGAAGCAGTTTCAGAAATTTTTAAAGATTCGATTGCAGATGCAGCGGGCAATCTGGATTCGCTGCAGGAAAATGTAGTTTCAGATATTCAGAAGGTATCTGACAATATCGCAAGTTATCAGCAGATACTGTCTGAGTTCCAGGCAACCTTTCAGGACAGTGATGCGCAGATCAAAGAGGTGCAGTCTGCCATGGATCAGGTGAAAAGCGCTGCTTCCTCAGGGGCTGCTGCTCTGGATGCAGGGGCTTTTGCACTTCAGGCAGGAAGAAACAGTGTCTCATCATTTTCTTCTGCACTATCTGGAACGCTGACGGATGGGGAGAATCTTCTGTCCGACATCGGGAATTCCGCAGGGGCAGATTTGGGAAGTCTGAATGAAAAGATTCAGTCAGTCAATGGAAAAGTGGACAGTGCCATGTCTTCCATCAACAGTGTGATCCAGCTGAATGAAAAGATCATTGATCTGCTTTCACAGCTGGACAGTGCCATACCAGGCAGTCCGGCATCAGATCTGATCGCACAGCTGCAGGCAGAGAACCAGAGACATCAGGAGCTTTTGAATAGTCTGCAGGCAGGAAATGCGGGAATCGGCAATGCGGCTCAGACGGCAACGGATACAGCACAGCAGATTGGCAGTCTGGTAAAGGAAAATCAGCAGCAGCTTCGTGGAATCAAAGGCAGCTTTGAGCAGAATGTACTTCCAGGGCTGAACACATCTCTGGATTCTTTCGGACAGCTTTCCGGAAAACTCTCCGGTGTGTTAAGCGGAGTGGATCCACTGGTGGATCAGACGAAAGGAATTCTTGACAATCTCAATACAAGCCTGAATGACTCCAAGACGGCACTTGAGAGTACAGGAAATGCGCTTCAGAAAGTACAGGAAAAACTGAATTCAGTAACAGCAGATCTGAATGCGCTCAGAAGTTCCCAGTCCTATCAGGATTTTCTGAATCTGACAGGATTGGATTCGGAAGCAGTTTCGGAGTTTATGTCTGCACCGGTAGCTCTGAAAACAGAGTCCTTTTATCCGGTGAAAAATTATGGAAGCGCCATGACTCCGTTCTATACAAACCTTGCCATCTGGGTAGGGGGGATTGTGTTGATCGCAATTTTCAAACTGGAGTCTGATAAAGATGAAGTCGTGCCGAAGTTTACAGCAGTTCAGTCTTATTTCGGAAGATGGATGCTATATGTGGTGATGGGACTGATACAGTCGCTGATCATCTGTGTGGGAGATCTGCTATTGTTAGGAGTCCAGTGCAAGTCACCTGCGGCATTTATTTTCGCAGGATTGTTCACTTCCTTTGTATATGTGAATATTATTTATGCGCTTTCTATTACATTCAAACACATTGGAAAGGCAGTCAGTGTAATTCTGGTCATCATTCAGATTCCGGGTTCTGCAGGAACCTATCCGATCGAGATGACACCGGCGTTTTTCCAGAAGCTGCATCCGCTGCTTCCTTTTACATACGGAATCAATGCGATGAGAGAAGCGGTAGCAGGAATATATGGATTCCATTATGCAGAGAATCTGTTGTGTCTTGCAGTGTATGTTCCGATTGCGCTTTTGATCGGAGTTGTCGTACGTCCATGGCTTTTGAATCTGAACCATATGTTTGACCAGAAACTGGGAGAGACTGAGCTGATGATCTGTGAGGAGGAAGGTCTGACAAAAGAGAGATTCCGTATGACAGCAGTTGTGAGTGCGCTGGCAGACAAGAAAACATTCCGGGAAGAGATGTACCAGAGGGCAGAACGGTTTGAGAGAAATTATAAGAAACGGATCCGCAGAGGATTTGCGGCGATCTTGATCATTCCGCTGATCTTTTTGATTCTGATGTTCAGTATCAGTTCCAAAATGGTATTTCTGGTGTTGTGGATCACATCGATCATTGTGATCGCGCTTTATCTGATTTGTGTGGAATATCTCCATGAAAGTCTGAAACGGAGATTGAAGGTGAGTCGGATGTCTCAGGAGGAATTGTTAGAGACACTGAGAAAACGGAAAGAACAAGAGGAGGAAGAAGCATGAAGAAGATAGGGCAAGTTTTTCTTTATGATATTTCACATATCAAAAAAAATGTGATCGCAATGATCGTAGTGCTCGGCTTGTGCGTTGTTCCGTCTCTTTATGCATGGTTCAATATTGCTGCAAGCTGGGATCCATATTCCAATACAAATGGTCTGAAGGTGGCGGTTGCAAATACGGATGAAGGGTATGAAGGAGAAATCCTTCCTCTCCAGATCAATATCGGAGATACTGTAATCTCAAGTCTCAGAGAAAATGACCAGCTGGACTGGACGTTTACAGGGAAAAAGGATGCAGTAGAAGGTGTCAAATCGGGAAAATACTATGCCGCGATCGTAATTCCGAAAAGTTTCAGTCAGGATATGATGAGCCTGTTTTCGGAGGAGATGACACATTCCGATATTATATATTATATCAATGAAAAAGAAAATGCCATTGCTCCGAAAGTGACTGACAAGGGAGCAAGTGCCGTACAGCAGCAGATCGATGAGATTTTTGTAAAAACAGCGGCGCAGGTGGGACTGGATCTTCTGGATACAATCTCAGAAGTGACCAGCAGTGACGGCGCACAGGCAGCAGCACAGAATCTGACAGAAAATATCCGGAAGATCGGATCGGATCTGGATTCAACAGCCGGTACGGTGAAGGCATTTTCGAACCTGACGGTTTCCATGCAGCAGATGCTGGATGCCACTGCAGATATTTTAAATAAAGCGGGGCAGAATACGGAAACAAATCTGTCACTTCTGAATGAGACTGGAAATTCTGTTGACTCATTAAGAAGCGCAGTGTCGGGAACAACAGAGAGTGTCAATCAGGTACTGGCACAGGGAAGTCAGTGCTATGATGCCATATCCGGACAGATCAACAATGCATTTTCTTCGATATCCACGGATGCGGGAGCAACAGCAGGGGCACTCAACAGCGTGGCATCTGAAGTACAGGTTATGATTGACCGCTATACGGGATTTCGGGACAGTGTGCAGCAGCTTGCAGATTCCTTTCCGCTTGCTTCAGATCTGCTCCAGCCGATCATCGGAAACCTGAATGAATCCATTGCCCATCAGGAAGCGGTAAGGGATAAATTAAATGAAGCGGCGGCAAAGATTACGGAGACTGCAAGTGATGCGGGAAACTATCAGGCACAGCTGGATCAGCTGGTGCAGCAGAGTTCTCAGCAGATTTCGGGGATCCGTTCAGATTATGAAAACAACGTAAAAACACAGATCGATACCATGTTTGGCACACTGGGGGATACCAGCAGTGCAGTGCAGTCTTTGTTCACCAGTATGGACAATGGAGTCGAAGATATGGAAAAACTGGCAAAGGATGCAGGATCCGGTCTGGAGAAGATGAAAACAACACTGGATACATCAGCTTCCCTTTTGACAGAGACGGCAGAAAAGGTAAACCAGGCAGCAGAAAAGCTGGATACGGCAGCACAGGACGGAAATGTGGAGACATTAAAAAATGTGCTTGGAAGCAGCCCGGAAGTAATCAGCAGTTTTGTGTCTGCGCCGGTAAGAATGCAGACAAAAGCCTTGTATCCGGTAGAAAATTATGGATCAGCCATGGCGCCGTTCTATTCTACACTCTCTATCTGGGTAGGCGGGATCATCCTGGTAGCAATGATGAAAGTGACAGCTTCGGAAAATTTAAAAAGAGCGCTTGCGCCATTGAAGCCGCATCAGATTTATCTGGGCAGATACCTGCTGTTCCTCGTGCTGGGACTGATCCAGAGCGGCCTGATCTGTCTGGGAGATCTGTATTTCCTTGGAATCCAGTGTGAGCATCCGTTTTTGTTCCTTCTGGCAGGCTGGGTAAGCAGTGTGGTATATGTGAATATTATTTATACGTTCACGGTATCATTTGGAGATGTAGGAAAAGCAATCTGTGTGGTTCTTCTGGTCATGCAGGTGGCAGGATCAGGCGGTACGTTCCCGATCGAAGTGGCGCCGGAAATCTTCCAGAAGATTTACCCGTTTCTTCCATTTACGCACAGTATGACAGCTATGCGGGAATGTGTTGCCGGATTCTATCAGTATACGTACTGGGCAGAATTGGGAATCATGTGTCTGTTCCTTCTGGCATCCCTGTTTTTGGGACTGGTGCTTCGAAAACCGGTGATTCGCCTGAACGAATTGTTTATAGAAAAACTGGAAGATACAAAATTGATGTAATATTGTCAAAATGAAGCGGACTCTTCGGAGTCCGTTTTTTGACAGATGGGTGTCAAATAAAAGAATATATGCTATAATGGAGCGAAACAAAAAAGAATCAGGAGAATGTTGTGGAAAAATTTTATTTTGCACCGCTGGAAGGAATCAGCGGATATGTGTATAGAAAGGCTTATGAACACTATTTTGGAGGAATTGACAAATATTTTATTCCGTTTATTAAACCGAATCAGAAAGGAAAGCTCAGTTCCAGGGAAAAGAACGATATCTTACCCATGCACAATCAGGGGATGTGTGCGATTCCTCAGATTTTGACCAATTCGGCGGAGGATTTTATAAAGACGGCAGAAAGGCTGGGGGAATACGGGTATGAGGAAGTCAATCTGAATCTGGGATGTCCGTCAAAAACCGTGGTGAGCAAAGGAAGAGGGGCTGGATTTCTGGCAGAGCCGGACAGATTGAATGCATTCTTAGAAGAGCTTTTTGAAAAGACACCGATCCGTATTTCAGTTAAGACGCGGATTGGCAAGGAGAGTCCGGAAGAATGGATCCGGCTTCTGGAAATTTACAATCAGTATCCAATGGAGGAATTGATCATTCACCCGAGGATCCAGACTGATTTCTATAAGAACACTCCGAATCTGGAAATGTTTGAATATGCGGTCAAAAACAGTAAAAATCCACTCTGTTACAATGGGGATATTTGCACGAAAGAGGAATATGAAACGATCTGTAACCGTTTCCCGGAGGTGCCATCTGTGATGATCGGAAGAGGAATTCTGAAAAATCCGGGGCTGATTCGGAAGATCAGACAAGGCATACCGATTGAAAAAGACAGGATCCGGGCATTTCATGATGAACTTTACCGGGAATATCAGGAAGTTCTTTTTGGGGAGAAAACAGTACTCTTCAAGATGAAAGAGCTGTGGTTTTATATGGCGCCGTTGTTCATGCAGTATGAGAAGTATGCCAAGAAAATTAAAAAAGCAGAAAAGTTGAAACTGTATGAAGCAGTTGTGGATGCGCTATTTGAAGAACAGGATTTGGTATAGGAGAAGGAGAGGCGAATGGAAGCAATTTTACAATGGGATGGACAGGCGTTGCTGTTTATTCAGGAGCATATCAGACAGGTGTGGATGGACGGATTCTGGAAGACGATCACACATCTGGGGGATGCAGGATGGTTCTGGATTATCTTGGGAATCGTACTTCTGATTCCGAAAAAGACAAGAAAAGCAGGAATTGCCGCTTTGGCGGCACTGGCGATCGGGGCATTGATCACAAACGTGGCACTCAAAAACATCATTGCAAGAATCCGCCCGTATGAAGTGGTGGAAGGGCTGAAGCTTTTGATCGAGCCGCAGTCAGATTTTTCATTTCCTTCCGGACATACCTGTGCCTCTATTGGAGCAGCGTTGGTGATGTATCCGTTTTTGGAGAGAAAGTGGGGGATTCCGCTTGTAATTCTGGCAGTGCTGATCTCACTTTCCAGGTTGTATGTGGGCGTGCATTATCCGACGGATGTGCTTGGTGGAGCTGTTGTGGGGGCGTTTGCTGCATGGGGAGCGGTGAGGATTGTGAAGCATGGGCTTGTGAGAAAGGCTAAAAAAGCAGAAAAGTAAAATGGAAGATAGAAAGAAGCGCTGTGAGGCAGATGGAAGAATCTGCTTCGCGGCGCTTTTTGAAATTTCATGCAAGTTAAAGAATCATTTCTCTTATGGAAAACATGATTTATATTATGATCCAAATCAAAGCAGTCCATAAAAAACAAATATGATCATGTTTTTGAAGAGAATATGAAGGTGGAATAAAAAGTTGACATTAGTATGAACCGCTCCCCGTCAAGTAGACAATCAAAAAAATAAAATCAGCGTCATTTCAGAAAAGCTTAAGAATCTTTTTTTCGATTTTTAAAACTTATCTGATACAGTATAGATTGTCGGACAAAGTCCGCCCACCGCAGTTATGTATTACGGGATGCCTGAATGAGTATACCCATCTGGATACATATTGATAGTGAAAGGAGTCGCCCTATTATGCAAAATATGATTTTTGTACTGTATCCGTTATTTTGTATTCTGCTGCCATGTATGCTGTATGTCCTGATTCAAACGAAAGGATTTCATCGGAGAACGAATTTTATACATATGATCTGGGTTTTTATTTTTCTGTATTATGTGTACCTTGTTCTGGAAACAACAGGAATCGGAACCATTTGGGAAATCGGGTTGTATCCTGGTATGAAACTTCAGGAAGAGATCAATCTGATTCCTTTTCGTGATGGAATCAGCCTCAGTATGATTTTAAATGTGGTAATGTTTATGCCGCTCGGATTTTTGCTGCCCCTGCTTTGGAAAGAATATCAAAGTCTGGTCAGAACTGCGATAATCGGTTTTTGTTTTTCGTGTGGAATTGAATTTTGTCAGCTTTTCAACAGGCGGGTTTCGGATGGGGATGATCTGCTCATGAATACGCTCGGTGCAATTCTCGGATGGCTGATCTGGATTGTTTTTTCCCGTATCACGCATTTAAAGTATGGACGGAGAAATCAAGGTTTTGGCGGGAAAGAGGGGGCAGTATATTTGGCTCTGTCCCTTGTCGGTCAGTTCTTTCTGTATAATTGGAGATGGATGATTTAAAGAAAAAAGACTGATAACCAGCGGTCTTTGTGAAGGAGTCGCTGGTTATCAGTCTGTATATATTAGTGTTTGTTAAGTGCCGCCGCAGCTTCCACAAATCCTTTGAACAGTGGATGTGGTTTGTTCGGGCGGGATTTTAATTCCGGATGCGCCTGTGTTGCGATAAACCACGGATGATCTTTGATCTCTGCCATTTCAACGATCTTGCCGTCCGGAGAAAGGCCACACAGATTCATGCCGTTTTCGGTCAGAACTTCACGGTAATCATTGTTGACTTCATAGCGATGTCTGTGGCGTTCCTGAATTTCTTCTTTCTGGTAGACCTCATATGCTTTGGAAGTTTTGTCCAGAATACATGGATAAGCACCCAGGCGAAGTGTTCCGCCGATATCTTCGATACCGATCTGATCCTGCATGATGTGGATCACCGGATGTGTAGTGGATGGATTTAGTTCCAGACTGTGTGCATCGTGGAAACCGATCACATTGCGGGCAAATTCTACGATCGCAAGCTGCATTCCAAGACAGATACCGAGGAACGGAATTTTGTGTGTGCGGGCGTAGCGGATGGCTTCGATCTTGCCTTCCACACCGCGGTGACCAAATCCGCCGGGAACCAGGATTCCTGTTACATCCTTAAAAATCTCATCTGCGGTTTCAGGAGTCACTGTCTCGGCATCCACCCATTTGATCTCAACAGTCGTGTGGCTGTAGATTCCGCCGTGTTTTAAAGCTTCTACCACGCTGATATAGGCATCGTGCAGCTGAACATATTTTCCGACCAGTGCGATGCGGACTTTGGAAACCGGGTGTCTTAGATTGTCTACCATAGTTTCCCAGTCACTTAAATCCGGTTTTGGACAGTCCAGATGGAGACATTCGCATACAACCTGTGCAAGGTTTTCTTTTTCCATTGCCAGAGGTGCTTCGTATAAATAATCCACATCCAGGTTTTGAAGAACGTGATCTGCCGGAAGGTTACAAAACAGGGAAATCTTGTCTTTGATTCCGTTATCCAGCGGATGTTCGGAACGGCATACGATAATATCCGGCTGGATTCCCATGCCCTGAAGTTCTTTGACACTGGCCTGTGTAGGTTTTGTTTTCATTTCCTGAGAGGCTCTCAGGTATGGAATTAAGGTTACATGGATCAAAATGACGTTATCACGTCCTTTTTCATGCTGAAACTGACGAATGGATTCCAGGAAAGGCTGGCTTTCGATATCACCGACAGTTCCGCCCACTTCAATAATCGCGATTTCGGTATTTTCAGCAGAAGGATTGCGGTAAAATCTGCTTTTGATCTCATTGGTGATGTGTGGGATAACCTGTACGGTTCCGCCGCCGAAATCGCCTCTTCGTTCCTTCTGCAAGACAGACCAGTAAATCTTTCCGGTTGTGACATTGGAATTTTTTGTCAGACTTTCATCGATAAAACGTTCATAATGTCCCAGATCCAAATCCGTTTCGGCTCCGTCATCGGTTACAAATACTTCTCCGTGCTGTACCGGATTCATGGTTCCGGGATCAATATTGATGTAAGGGTCGAATTTCTGCATGGTCACCGTATATCCGCGGGCTTTCAAAAGCCTGCCGAGTGATGCGGCTGTAATCCCTTTCCCAAGTCCTGAAACAACTCCACCGGTCACAAATACATATTTTACTGCCATAGTGATCCTCCTCATTTGATGTGAATAAAAATATTAAAAAAGGAGTATACTCTCTTTTTGCAAAAAAATACAAGTACTTTTTTATGAACAATAAATATTTCCTCTTTTATTAAAAAAATCCTCTCCCATCAGGAGAGGATCGCTTTTAGTGATAATTATATCCGGTTTCATAAACAGCTTCGCATGTAAGCTGGACGCCGAGACGTTTGAAGGTGCGGATATCAACATCGGACAGCATAACGGAAGTATGAGCCTGACATCCGTTTAATTTTGAAAGCTGCTGAAGTGCAAGTCTGGCATCCGGGTTGGTGGCAGCGCTTGCAGAAAGTGCGATAAGTACTTCATCAGTATGAAGTCTCGGGTTTTTGCTTTTCAGATAGTCCACTTTCAGTTTCTGAATCGGCTCGATCGATTCCGGTGAAATAATATGCAGCTCGTGTTTCAACCCGGCCAGTTCTTTGATCACATTCAGAAGAAGGGCAGCGGAGGCACCGAGAAGATTCGTGGTCTTTCCGGTGATGATACGGCCGTCATCCAGTTCCAGAGCAGCAGCAGGCGTATGTGTCTCTTCCGCACGTTTTAAGGCAGCTGCAACAACGTGGCGGTCTTCGATCGTCACATTGGCCTGATTCATCAGCAGCTCGATTTTTTGTGCTTCTTCTTCCGGACTGTTTCCTTTCAGAAGAGAGTTGAGGGAATCATAGTAACGGCGAACGATCTCCTGGCGGGATGCTTCACAGCATACAGCATCGTCACAGATACAGTTTCCAGCCATATTTACACCCATATCGGTTGGAGATTTGTATGGGCTCTTTCCGTAAATCTTTTCAAAAATCGTGTTTAAAACCGGGAAGATCTCAACATCACGGTTGTAGTTGACGGTTGTCTTTCCATAGGCCTCCAGATGGAACGGATCGATCATATTCACATCGTTGAGGTCTGCTGTAGCCGCTTCATACGCCAGATTTACCGGATGCTTCAGCGGCAGATTCCAGATCGGGAATGTCTCAAATTTGGCATATCCTGCATGAATCCCGCGTTTGTGCTCATGATATAACTGAGACAGACAGGTTGCCATTTTTCCGCTTCCAGGACCCGGGGCTGTGATGATGACAAGCGGACGGGAAGTTTCGATATAGTCATTTTTACCGTATCCTTCATCACTGACGATCAGCGGGATATTGGAAGGGTAGCCGTTGATACAGTAGTGCTGGTATACACGGATTCCCATATTTTCCAGACGGTGGCGGAATAAAGAGGCACTTTCCTGACCGGAATATTGTGTGATCACAACACTGCCCACATACAGACCGTTGTCGCGGTAAGAATCCATCAGACGGAGTACGTCAGAATCATAAGTGATACCAAGATCGCCGCGGACTTTATTTTTCTCGATATCCTTTGCGCTGATGACAATGACAATCTCTGCCTGGTCACTGAGTTGTTTTAAAAGGCGGAGCTTGCTGTCAGGCTCAAATCCCGGAAGAACGCGGGAAGCGTGGTAGTCGTCGAACAGTTTTCCGCCGAACTCGAGATACAGTTTGTTATCAAACTGATTGATGCGTTCGCGGATATGCTCTGACTGCATTTTTAAATACTTTTCGTTATCAAATCCAATTTTCATGATTTCATTCCTCTATCAATTTAGTATTACGTGTGACAAGAAGGGAAAACAGAAGTTTTACCCTTTTCTGATACAGTATACTATAAACAGGGAGGAGTTTACAATATTTTCACAATGTTTTTATTGATTTATGGGAAACCTGTATTTATAATGGGGATAGTGGACTTTAGGAGGAAAAGAATGGACAATCAAAACAACAGAAGTAATAAGAACAATCCCAAAAACAACCGTCAGGGATGGGGCGTCATTCTTGTGACGACACTGCTGACGGCGTTTCTCGTTATGGGACTGTTTTCGCTGATGCAGGGGAGCGACCCGCAGGAGATCAGCTACGATAAGTTTTTAAAGATGGTAGATGAGAAAAAAGTAGAAAAAGTAACGATCGATTCTGCCAAAATCTATATTACGCTCACAGATGAAGCGAGAAAAGAAGCAATCAAGAAAAACCAGGAAGAAAATACAGCAACCGCAGAGCTTCTTGAGCAGATTGAAGAAAAGACTGCGGGAGGAGAGAGAGAACCTGACTATTATACAGGCGCGGTAAAAGATGATACACTTTCCCAGCGTTTGTACGATGCGGGAGTAGAGTATGAACAGAATATACCGGATACGATGTCTTCGCTGATATTCGAAGTATTTATCACGGCGATCTTTCCGCTGATCCTGATATTCCTTTTAATGAATTTTGTGATGAAGAGGATGTCAAAAGGCAGCGGTATGATGGGAATCGGAAAGAGCAATGCCAAGGTATATGTTGAAAAGCAGACCGGGGTAACATTCCAGGATGTTGCAGGAGAGGACGAGGCAAAAGAATCCCTGCAGGAAGTCGTAGATTTTCTGCATAATCCGGGCAAATATACCGGAATCGGAGCAAAACTGCCAAAGGGTGCGCTTCTGGTGGGACCTCCGGGAACAGGTAAGACGCTGCTTGCCAAGGCAGTTGCAGGAGAAGCGAAGGTGCCGTTCTTCTCCCTTTCAGGTTCTGCGTTTGTAGAGATGTATGTGGGAGTCGGTGCATCCCGTGTGCGTGACCTGTTTAAACAGGCGCAGCAGATGGCGCCGTGTATTGTATTTATTGATGAGATCGATGCGATCGGTAAGAGCCGTGACAATGCCATGGGAAGCAATGATGAGCGCGAGCAGACACTGAACCAGCTTCTGGCAGAGATGGATGGATTTGATACGAACAAAGGTCTGCTGTTACTTGCAGCGACCAACCGTCCGGAAGTACTCGATCCGGCACTTTTGCGTCCGGGGCGCTTTGACAGACGGATTATCGTAGATAAACCGGATTTAAAAGGCCGTGTGGACATTTTGAAAGTACACTCCAAGGACGTCAAGATGGACGAGACGGTGGATCTGGAGGCGATCGCGCTTGCTACATCAGGTGCAGTTGGCTCGGATCTTGCCAATATGATTAACGAAGCTGCGATCACAGCGGTAAAGCATGGCAGACAGGTTGTCAGCCAGAAAGATCTGTTTGAAGCTGTGGAAGTAGTTCTTGTAGGAAAAGAGAAAAAAGACCGCATTATGAATGAGGAAGAGCGCCGGATCGTATCTTACCATGAAGTGGGGCATGCACTGGTCAGCGCGCTGCAGAAAGATGCGGAGCCGGTACAGAAGATCACGATCGTGCCAAGAACCATGGGAGCGCTTGGATATGTGATGCAGACGCCGGAAGAAGAGAAGTTCTTAAACACTAAGAAAGAGCTGAAAGCAATGCTGGTCGGACTTTTGGCTGGTCGTGCGGCGGAAGAAGTTGTGTTTGATACGGTGACGACAGGTGCGTCCAATGACATTGAAAAGGCGACGAAGGTTGCCAGAGCAATGATCACACAGTACGGAATGTCTGAGAAGTTTGGTCTGATCGGGTTAGAGTCTGTACAGAGCCGTTACCTGGATGGCCGTGCGGTGATGAACTGTGGAGAAGCGACAGCAGCTGAGATTGATGCTGAAGTAATGGAGATGCTCAAGGCTGCATATGAAGAGGCAAAACGCCTGCTTCGGGAAAACAGAGAAGCACTGGATAAGATTTCAGAATTCCTGATCGAGAAAGAGACGATCACAGGAAAAGAATTTATGAAGATTTTAAGAAAGGTGCAGGGGATCGAAGAGAGCGAAGAACTGGAAACAAAGAAAGAAGCCAGAATCGCGATGAAACCTGTGGAAGAACCGGCACAGGAAGTTTGGATGCCGGAGGAAAGTAAGAACCAGGAAGATATCAAAGAACCGGAAGAAGGTCCCGAGTTTACAGAAGAATAAATGAGACGGAGAAGGACAGGATTTTTATCTTGTCCTTTTTTTCAAAAGCATTTATAATAAATGGCATGGAAAATTATAATTTTGATATACAGGAAGAATTGAAAAAACTCCCGGCGAAACCGGGCGTTTATATTATGCATGATGAACGGGATCATATCATCTATGTAGGAAAGGCGATCAGCCTGAAAAACCGGGTGCGTCAGTATTTTCAAACCAGCCGGAATAAAGGTGTGAAGATTGAGCAGATGGTGACGCATATCCGCCGATTTGAGTACATTGTCACAGATTCAGAACTGGAGGCACTGGTACTGGAATGCAATCTGATCAAAGAGCATCATCCGAAATACAATACCATGCTGATGGATGATAAGACATATCCGTTTATCAAGGTGACAGTAAATGAAGACTTTCCGAGAGTGATGCTGGCAAGAAAGATGCTCAAAGACAAGGCAAAATATTTTGGACCGTATACAAGCGGGCAGGCAGTCAGAGATACGATTGATCTGCTTCACAAGTTGTATCATGTCCGCAGCTGCAACCGGAATCTGCCAAAAGACATCGGAAAAGAGCGCCCTTGCCTTAATTACCATATCAAGCAATGTGATGCGCCTTGTCAGGGGTATATTTCAAAAGAAGAATATGGAAAAGCTATCTCAGAAGTGATCCGTTTTCTGAATGGAAATTTTGACGGGATTTTGAAGGATCTGGAAGAGAAGATGCAGAAGGCTTCGGAAGAACTGAAATTTGAGAAAGCCATAGAGTATCGAGAACTGCTCGGAAGCGTAAAAAAGATTGCTCAGAAGCAGAAAATCACAGACAGCAGCGGAGAGGACAGAGATATTCTTGCAGCAGCAATACAAGAGGAGGATGCGGTCGTTCAGGTATTTTTTATCCGGGGAGGCCGCCTGATCGGAAGGGATCACTTCTATCTTCGGATTTCCAAGGGAGAGACCTGCGGTGAGATCCTGGATAGTTTTATCAAGCAGTATTATGCGGGGACGCCGTTTATTCCGGGCGAACTGATGCTGCAGGAAGAGATTGAAGATGCCTCGCTTCTGGAAGAATGGCTGAGTGTAAAACGAGGAGGAAAAGTCAATATCCGCGTGCCGAAAAAAGGCACGAAGGAAAAGCTGGTGGAACTGGCTGCCAACAATGCAACCCTGGTTCTCAGTAAAGACAGAGAACGTCTGAAAAGAGAAGAGGGAAGGACCATCGGAGCAGTCCGGGAGATTGAAAAACTGATCGGGATTTCGGATATCCGCCGCATGGAGGCATATGATATCTCGAATACGAATGGATTTGAGTCTGTCGGATCCATGGTTGTTTATGAGAGAGGAAAGCCCAAGCGGAATGACTACCGGAAATTCAAGATCAAAGGAATTGAAGGTGCGGATGACTACGGAAGCATGCGGGAGGTGCTTACAAGAAGATTCACCCATGGGCTAAAAGAACAGAAGGAAAGTAAAGAAATCGGAGGTTTCAGCAGTTTTCCGGATCTGATTCTGATGGATGGAGGAAAAGGACAGGTCAATGTGGCTCTTCAGGTTTTGGGTGATCTGCGGTTGAATATCCCGGTGTGTGGTATGGTCAAGGATGACTATCACCGGACAAGAGGACTTTATTATGAAAATCAGGAGATCGCCATTGACAAAAACTCAGAGGCGTTTCGGTTGATCACGCGGATTCAGGATGAGGCACATCGGTTTGCAATCGAATATCACCGTTCTTTAAGAAGTAAAGGACAGGTGCATTCGATTCTGGATGATATTGAGGGAATCGGACCGGCGAGACGTAAAGCGCTGATGCGGAACTTTATGAGTCTGGATGCTATAAAAGCAGCTTCGGTGGAAGAGCTTGCCCAGATTCCGTCAATGAATGAAAAAGCGGCAGAATCTGTGTACAAGTTTTTTCATAAGTGATATAATTGAACGCAGGAAATGCTTAGAAAAGGAGAACATTATGGGACAAGGCGTAAGTTTAAAAGAAATTGTAGAAAAAATGAACCTGAAAAATCTGACACCGGATGTGGATTTGGTTGAAAAATATGTTCAGGTGCCTGATATCAACAGACCGGCTCTGCAGTTGTCCGGATATTTTGATCATTTTGACTCGGATCGTGTACAGGTTATCGGATATGTTGAATATACGTATCTTCAGACACTTGAGGAAGCGAAAAAGATGAAGATGTACGATGAGCTGTTATCGCATAAAATTCCATGCCTGATCTTCAGCCGTGCATTAGAACCGGATCAAGAGCTTTTAGAAAAGGCTACACAGGCGGATACACCGGTTCTGATCACACAAAAATCAACATCCTCTTTCATGGCGGAGCTGATTCGCTGGATGAATGTGAAACTGGCACCGTGTATTTCCATTCACGGAGTACTTGTGGATGTGTATGGTGTCGGTGTACTGATTATGGGAGAGAGTGGAATCGGTAAGAGCGAGGCAGCGCTGGAGCTGATCAAGAGAGGACATCGTCTGGTAACAGATGACGTGGTAGAGATCCGTAAGGTCAGCGATGATACGCTGGTTGGTTCTGCACCGGATATCACCAGACATTTTATCGAGCTTCGTGGTATTGGAATCGTAGATGTGAAGTCCATGTTTGGTGTGCAGAGCGTCAGGGAGACACAGAATATCGATCTGGTCATCACACTGGAAGACTGGAGCAGAGAAAAAGAATACGATCGTCTCGGACTGGAAGAGACGTATACGGAATTTCTGGGCAACAAAGTAGTATGCCATAACATTCCGATCCGTCCGGGAAGAAATCTGGCGATCATCGTGGAGTCAGCAGCGGTCAACCACAGACAGAAACAGATGGGATATAACGCTGCACAGGAATTATATAAAAGAGTTCAGAACAGTTTGACAAAAAGGAAATAGGAGAGCAGGAAGATGAAATATTGTTTTGGAGTAGATATTGGTGGAACAACAGTGAAAATGGGCTTGTTCGAGGCAACGGGGACTATTTTGGAAAAATGGGAGATCAAGACCCACACAGAAGAAGAGGGAAAGGCAATCCTTCCGGATGTTGCTGCATCACTCAAGGAGAAAAAAGCAGAGCATGATCTGGCAGATGCGGATATTATCGGAGTAGGTGTAGGTGTTCCTGCACCGGTGACAGAAGAGGGAATCGTCTTTGGAAGTGCAAATCTCGGCTGGAAATACAAAGAAGTGAAAAAAGAGCTGGAGGAGCTGACCGGACTGGACGTGGAAGTCGGAAATGATGCCAATGTAGCAGCCCTTGGTGAGATGTGGAAAGGCGGCGGAGCCGGATATAAGAACCTGATTATGGTAACGCTTGGAACCGGAGTCGGCGGCGGCATCATTGTTGGGGGAAAGATTCTGACAGGAAGCCACGGAGCAGGCGGAGAGATCGGGCATCTTCGAGTAAATCCTCACGAAACAGAAAGCTGCGGATGTGGAGGAAAGGGATGCCTGGAGCAGTATGCATCTGCAACTGGGATTGTGCGTCTTGCAAAAAGAAAACTGGAGCAGGAGACAAGAAACACGATTTTAAACAGGAATGATCTGTCTGCAAAATCAGTATTTGATGCGGTGAAAGCAGATGATTCAGTGGCAAAAGAGATTGCAGAGTCTTTCGGAAATTATCTTGGACGTGCTCTTGCAAATCTGGCAGCAGTGATCGATCCGTCCATTTTTGTGATCGGCGGCGGGGTATCAAAAGCCGGGGAGATTCTTCTTGAATATGTAGAAAAGCCATTTCAGGAGAATGCGTTCTTTGCAAATAAAGATGTAAGATTTGCCCTTGCAACACTTGGTAACGATGCAGGAATCTGTGGTGCGGCAAAACTGGTTCTGGATGATTTTGCAGAGTAGAAAAACAATCATTTGACAGGAAATAAAAACGTACAGATGGCAGGAGTGGAAGAAAATCTGCAATCTGTACGTTTTTTCGTTTATGAACAACCTTTTGAAAATATTGGAAGAAAACAAAAAGGGTTGAAAGCCGAAGCCTTCAACCTTTTTTACACAAGCTGGAAATCGGATTTGAACCGACGACCCCTTCATTACGAGTGAAGTGCTCTACCGACTGAGCTATTCCAGCAAGTGTTCGTTCTGATTGAACGAACCTCAATTATTATAGCGCTTTTGTAATAGAAATTCAACTCTTTTTTGTAAAAAAATTACTGTTTTTGGGTTCTGTTCCCTGAAAACCTTGTCAATGCGCAGTATTTGATTTAAAATAAATTTCAGAATGAAAACGTCGGGGATGCGAAGCAACAGGAAAAGGGGGCAGAGATATGAGCATAGATTTAACGAATGGACCTGTGACGAAAAAAATGATGTTATTTTCTCTCCCTCTGATTGCCGGAAATCTTCTGCAGCAGACGTATAATATTGCAGACACTGTGATCGTAGGAAGGTTTCTTGGAGCAGATGCTCTGGCGGCAGTGGGATCATCATATACACTGATGACGTTTTTGACTTCGATTCTGCTGGGGCTGTGCATGGGAAGCGGTGCATTATTTTCCATCCGGTATGGAGAAAAGAATGAAGAAAAATTAAAAGAGAATATCGGAACTTCATTTCTGATGATTGCTGCAGTGGCAATATTGCTGAATGTACTGGTTTGCCGGAACACGGAATGGATTCTGGAGTTTTTACAGGTGCCGCAGCAGGTATATGACGGGATGCGAACATACCTGGAAGTAGTATTTACCGGAATTCTTGCAACATTTTTATATAATTATTTTGCCTCTCTTTTGAGAGCAGCAGGAGAATCTTTGATTCCGTTGATCTTTCTGGCAGTCTGTGCCGGTTTGAATATTGTTCTGGATCTGTGGTTTGTGATCGGACTGGATGCAGGAATTGCCGGAGCTGCGGTTGCGACTGTAATCTCTCAGTGGATTTCCGGAATCGGAATCGCAGTCTACACCTGGGGGCGATGTCCGCAGTTTCGTCTGAGAAGGAGAGATTTCAGAATTACAAAAGAGACGTTTGGTGAGATTTTTCAGTTTTCGTTTTTGACCTGTGTTCAACAGTCTGTTATGAATCTGGGGATTTTGATGGTGCAGGGGCTGGTAAACAGCTTCGGACCGGTTGTAATGGCGGCATTTGCAGCGGCTGTGAAGATTGATTCATTTGCATATATGCCGGTGCAGGATTTCGGAAATGCGTTTTCCACTTTTGTGGCACAGAATTACGGGGCCGGAAAACAGGAGCGGATCCGGGAGGGGGCAAGAAAGTCGGTGCTGCTCGTACTGGGATTTTGTCTGGTGATCTCAGCGTCAGTTTTTGTGTTTGCAAAGCAGCTGCTTTTGATTTTTGTCCAGCCATACGAAACAGAAATTCTGGCAGTTGGAATTCAATACTTGCGGATTGAAGGTGTGTTTTATTTTGGAATCGGATTCCTGTTTTTGTTTTATGGATATTACCGGGCAGTCAGAAAACCGGGAATGTCGGTTGTGCTGACGGTGATTTCTTTGGGGACACGGGTAGTACTGGCATATGTATTGTCAGCGGTTCCTCAGATCGGGGTGTCAGGAATCTGGAGTGCAGTTCCGATCGGATGGATTCTGGCAGATCTTGCAGGATGGATTTATTATAAGAAATTACAACAAAGATGAGTATATTATGGAAATGAGGGTTGACAAATGGAGAAAAAAGTAGACAGAAGAGTCATTAAAACGAGAAGGCAGTTAAAAAAAGGACTTGCAGCGCTGATGAAGGAAAAAAGCGTGAATCAGATCACAGTCAAAGAGTTGGTAGAAGAAGTGGATATCAATCGTTCCACATTTTACCTTCATTTTAAAGACATTCAGGACCTTTTGAGAGAAATCGAAGAGAATATGGAAGCGCAGATCAAAAGAGCGATCGAAGAGCATCCGATCGTATCCGGCAATGAAAATGCGTTTTATTTTATAGAAGATATGTTTCGTGTATTAGATGAAGAGCGGGAGATCAGTAAAGCGCTGATCGGTCCCAACGGAGATATGGGATTTATCCACCGCATTGAGCGGATCATCAAAGAGAACAGCAGGGGGACGCTGGAGAAGATGTTTCCGGGTAAGAAAGAGGATCTCAAATATTTTTACGCGTTTTGTCTGAGCGGATGTCTTGGGCTTGTGAAAGTGTGGCTCAATGAAGGGGAAGAAAAATCACCGGAAGAAATGGCACAGATGACATTTAATATGATCGCAAATGCGAAGGATGCGTTCTGTCAGACAGCATCGGATTTTCTTGACAAGTAAATGTGATATCACGTAAGATAAACGTTGAATAAGTGAGAGAGGATGAGAGAGATGAAGAGAGAAAAATTTGGCTCAAGGCTTGGATTTATCCTGATTTCAGCAGGATGTGCCATCGGGCTTGGAAATGTATGGAGATTTCCATATATTACCGGACAATACGGGGGTGCGGCATTTGTGCTGATCTACCTGTTTTTCCTGTTAACACTGGGACTTCCGATCATGGTCATGGAGTTCTCGGTAGGGCGTGCGAGTCAGGCAAGTATTGCGCTTTCCTTTGATAAGCTGGAACCAAAGGGGACCAGGTGGCACTGGTATAAATATTTCGGGATGGCAGGAAATTATCTGCTGATGATGTTTTATACCACGATTGGCGGATGGATGATTTTGTATTTCGTGAAAATGGCGGCAGGGCAGTTTGAGGGACTTGACGCAAAAGGGATTGAAGCGGAGTTTGCAAATCTGACAGCGAGACCGGGATTGATGTTTGTGTGTATGGCAATCGTTGTAATCCTGTGTTTTGCAATCTGCAGCATGGGGCTTCAGAAAGGAGTGGAGAAGATCACAAAGGTGATGATGATCCTGCTGCTTGCTCTGATGATTATTTTAGCAGTACGTTCTGCCACACTTCCGAATGCAGGAGAGGGAATTCGGTTCTATTTACTGCCGGACTTCGGCAAGGTGAAAGAAGCAGGTGTATTTGAAGTCGTCTATGCAGCCATGGGACAGTCCTTCTTTACGCTGAGTCTTGGGATTGGAGCGATTGCGATCTTTGGAAGCTATATTGATAAGAAACGGGCGCTGACAGGGGAGGCAATCTGTGTTACGATTCTGGATACCTGCGTGGCGCTGATCGCGGGGATGATCATTTTTCCGGCATGCTTTGCGTTCGGAGTGAACCCGGGACAGGGACCAAGTCTGATCTTTATCACACTGCCGAATATTTTTAATGCGATGAGCGGCGGAAGAATCTGGGGAACTCTGTTCTTCCTGTGTATGTTCTTTGCAGCAGCATCTACGATCATTGCCGTATTTGAAAATATCATTACATTTGCCATGGAACTGACCGGATGCAGCAGGAGAAAATCTGTAATCTGCAATCTGATCGCAATCCTGGTTTTATCTGTTCCATGTATTCTCGGATTTAATGTATGGAGTGGGATTTCTCCTTTGGGCGCAGGAAAAAATATTTTGGATTTTGAAGATTTCCTGGTAAGCAACAATCTGCTTCCGATCGGAAGTCTGGTATATCTTCTGTTTTGTACCAGCTGTTATGGATGGGGATGGAAGAAATTTACGAAGGAAGCGAACAGCGGACAGGGAATCCGGTTCCCGAAATGGGCAAGGGTGTATGTGTCATATATTTTGCCGCTGATCGTGCTGTTTATCTTTGTACAGGGATATATCACCATGTTTTAAAGCACATAGGAGAATGAAAAATGGAAAAGAAGTATTTGTCATAAAAAGTATCAGGGAAAGTGGAACTTGTAAAAACAGGATCCGCTTTCCCTGATTTTTTAAAACCGTTTTTTACAGAGTTTTTCTACCAGATTGATCAAGGCATATAATCCCATCGCCATAATACACAAAAGCACGATCGACATGAGCAGCCAATCCATTTTAAAAACCTGACTGGAGTAAATGATCAGGTATCCGAGTCCGTTTCTGGCCGCTAAAAATTCTCCGATGATCACACCCACAAGACACAGGCCGATATTGACCTTCATATTGCTGATGATCGCGGGAATGGAGCTTGGCAGGACCACTTTGGTCAGTGCGTGGTGTCTCGTTCCGTGGAGTGTGTAAATGAGCTTGATCTTTTCTTCATCGATTGTTGTGAAACTGGTGTACAGATTTAAAATGCTTCCAAAGATCGCAACGGACATTCCGGCAATAATAATGGTTGTCTGGTTTGCTCCGAGCCAGACGATAAGAAGCGGTGCCAGGGCGGATTTCGGAAGACTGTTCAACACGACCAGATAAGGATCCAGTATTTCGGATAATTTTTTGCTGTACCACAAAATAACTGCGATCAGAATACTGATTCCGGTAACGAACAGGAAGCTTAAAATCGTTTCGTAAAGTGTGATTCCAAGATGGAGAAAAATACTTCGGTCAAGGACCATGCTCCAAAAGCAGCGGACAATCTTGGCAGGACTGCTGAAAACGAAAGAGTCGATCATTCCCAGGCGGGAAGTGATCTCCCAGAGTCCCAGAAAAAGGATCAGGATCAGGAGTCTTGATAAATTGACGATCAGGTGATGGCGTTTTTGGAGGAGTAGATAACGTTTCTGCCTGTTTGAAAGTTCAGACATTTTGATTCAGCTCCTTCCATAAAATATTGAAGTATGTCTTAAACTCCGGAGCGTTGCGGCGTTTAAGAGGGGTGTCAGAGGCCAGGGAGAAGGTGACGGGAACGATACGTGCAATGGAGGCCGGACGTTTGCTGAGGATGAAGATGGTATCTGCAAGGCTGATCGCTTCGGAAAGGTCATGTGTCACTAACACAGCAGTGCGGCCGGAATCCCGTATGATCTGTCCGATATCATCTCCTACGGAAAGCCGTGTCTGGTAATCCAGTGCGGAAAAAGGTTCATCCAGAAGCAGCAGATCCGGTTCCAGGATCAGGGTGCGGATCAGAGCAGCTCTCTGGCGCATTCCTCCGGAGAGTTCAGAAGGGCGTGAGTCGGCAAATTTTTCCAGTCCATAGGTTTTTAACAGCTCCCGTGCATGGGTTTTGGCTGCAGCAGTCAGTGTATGCTGGATTTCCAGTCCAAGGAGGATGTTGTGATAAATTGTTCTCCATTCAAAGAGGTGGTCGTGCTGCAGCATATAACCGATATTGGTCGCGCTTTCTTTTAATGATTTTCCATTGAGCAGAATCTCCCCCTCTTCCGGTTTCAAAAGACCGGCGATCAGTGAGAGCAGTGTGGACTTGCCGCATCCGGATGGACCGACAATTGCCACAAATTCTCCCGGTTTCACGGAAAGGGAAATATCTGACAGTGCTTTTGTTTCGCCTTCCAGAGTATGATAGGCATAGCTTAAGTGATCCAGTGTTAAAATTGGTTCCATACAGACACTCCATTCGACAAGTATATAATCAGTTTATGGAAAACAAGAAAATCTGTGCGTTTCTTTTGGAAAATCCGACATTTCTTTACAGATATCCCGGAAAGACGTATACTATAATAGATTGTAAAAAAGGAAAGAATGAAAATCCGGAGGAAACAAACGATGAATGTGATAAATTATCAGAAAGAACTGGATAAAACGATCGTAAGTCTCCAGAAAGAGGGACGTGTGCCAAAACTTTTGCTGCACAGCTGCTGTGCGCCGTGCAGCAGTTATGTATTGGAGTACTTGTCAGAGTATTTTGAAATCACGGTATTTTATTATAATCCGAACATTTATCCGGAAAGTGAATATACAAAACGAATTCTGGAGCAGCAGGAGCTGATATCCCGTATGAATCTGAAGCATCCGGTCAGTTTTCTGGCGGGAAATTATGAGAAGGATCGCTTCTACCGGATGGCAGAGGGGCTGGAAGATGTCAAAGAGGGGGGCGCCAGATGCTTTAAATGTTATGCGCTCAGGCTTCGGGAGACGGCACAGATGGCAAAAAAAGCCGGTTATGATTATTTTACGACCACACTTTCTATCAGTCCTATGAAAAATGCAGCCAAGTTAAATGAGATCGGACTGGCAGCACAGAAAGAGTTTGGAGTGAAATACCTGCAGTCTGACTTTAAAAAGAAAAACGGATACAAACGATCCATTGAGTTATCCAAAGAATATGGATTGTATCGGCAGGATTACTGCGGTTGTGAGTTTTCACAAAGAAGCAGTACACAATAGAGCGGAAACTGTCACAGTTTTCTATGGACATATAACACGTTAATGTGTTAAACTAATTGCAATCTGAAAAGATACTATCGGAGAAAAGGAGACAGGGGAATGGCACAGTTATGGGGCGGTCGTTTCACAAAAGAAACAGACAAGCTGGTATATAATTTTAATGCATCGATCTCTTTTGATCAAAAATTTTATGCGCAGGATATCCGGGGAAGCATCGCACATGTGACAATGCTTCAAAAGCAGGGAATTTTGACAAAAGAGGAGAAAGAGAGCATCATTGAAGGTCTGAAAGGGATTCAGGCAGATGTGGAGAACGGGACACTTGAGATCACGGATGAGTATGAAGATATCCACAGCTTTGTAGAGGCGAATCTGATCGACCGGATTGGAGATGCAGGGAAGAAACTGCACACCGGAAGAAGCAGAAATGATCAGGTGGCGCTGGATATGCGGCTGTACACAAGAGACGAGATTGAAGCACTGGATACACTTTTAAAAGAATTGCTGGAAGTGCTTTTAAAACTGATGAAAGAGCATATCGAGACGTATATGCCGGGATTTACACATCTTCAGAAAGCACAACCGGTGACACTTGCGCATCATCTTGGCGCATATTTTGAAATGTTCAAAAGAGACCGTCTTAGAATGAAAGATATCAGAAAACGCATGAACTACTGCCCGCTTGGAGCAGGGGCTCTTGCGGGGACAACTTATCCGCTGGATCGGGAATATACGGCAGAGCTGCTTGGATTTGACGGACCGACCTTAAACAGTATGGATTCCGTATCTGACAGAGATTATCTGATCGAGATGCTGTCAGCAATGTCTACCGTGATGATGCACTTAAGCCGTTTCTGTGAGGAAGTGATCATCTGGAATTCCAATGAGTATCAGTTTGTGGAGATTGATGATGCGTACAGTACCGGAAGCAGCATTATGCCGCAGAAGAAGAATCCGGATATCGCAGAGCTTGTGCGCGGAAAGACAGGAAGAGTTTACGGGGCATTGATGTCCCTTCTGACGACAATGAAGGGAATCCCGCTTGCATATAATAAAGATATGCAGGAAGACAAAGAGCTGGTGTTTGATGCCATTGATACGACAAAAGGCTGTCTGGCATTATTTACGGGGATGCTTCGCACCATGAGGTTCAGAAAGCAGCGGATGGAAGACAGTGCAAAGAATGGTTTTACAAATGCGACAGATGCGGCGGATTATCTGGTCAATCACGGCGTGCCGTTTCGGGATGCTCACGGGATTGTAGGACAGCTGGTTTTATATTGTATTGATAAAAATATCGCCCTTGATGATATGAGTCTGGAGGAGTATAAGGCAATCTCTCCGGTATTTGAAGAAGATATCTATGAGGCCATCAGCATGAAGACTTGTGTGGAAATGCGAAATACCATCGGAGCACCGGGAAAAAGTGCCATGGAGCAGGCAATCGCACTGGAAGAAGCATATTTGAAAGAAGAATAGCAGGTTTGCTGTTTTCAAATAAAAATGAGAGGAAAGGACAGAAAGAAGATGGAAAAGAAATTAAAAGTTGGAATTTTAGGAGCAACAGGAATGGTCGGACAGAGATTTATCTCTTTGCTTGAGAATCACCCGTGGTTTGAGGTTGTGACAGTGGCAGCAAGTCCGCGTTCTGCAGGAAAGACTTATGAAGAGGCAGTCGGAGACAGATGGAAAATGACAACTCCAATGCCGGAAGCAGTGAAAAAACTGGTTGTTATGAATGTAAACGACGTGGAACATGTTGCGTCTACGGTAGATTTTGTATTCAGCGCAGTGGATATGACAAAAGAAGAGATCAAAGCGATCGAAGAAGAATACGCAAAGACAGAGACACCAGTCGTGTCAAACAACAGTGCGCATCGTTGGACACCGGACGTGCCGATGGTAGTGCCGGAGATCAATTCAGAACATTTTGATGTGATTAAGGATCAGAAAAAACGCCTTGGAACAACACGCGGATTTATCGCAGTAAAACCAAACTGTTCGATCCAGAGCTACGCGCCGTGTCTGGTTGCATGGAAAGAGTTCGGACCAAAAGAAGTAGTGGCAACGACTTACCAGGCCATTTCCGGAGCGGGAAAGACATTTAAAGACTGGCCGGAGATGGTGGAAAATATCATTCCATATATTGGCGGAGAGGAAGAAAAGAGTGAGCAGGAGCCGCTGCGTGTTCTCGGAAAAGTAGAAAACGGCGAGATCGTAAAGGCTCAGCTTCCGAAAATCACTTGCCAGTGTCTGCGTGTACCGGTATTAAACGGTCATACAGCAGCTGTATTTATCAATTTTGAGAAGAAACCGACAAAAGAGCAGCTGATCGAAAAGCTTGTGTCATTCAAAGGTTTCCCACAGGAAGAAAACCTTCCAAGTGCACCAAAGCAGTTTATTCAGTATCTGGAAGAGGACAACCGTCCACAGGTGAAACTGGATGTAGATTATGAGAACGGAATGGGAGTGTCAATCGGACGACTGAGAGAAGATTCGATGTTTGACTTCAAATTTGTAGGACTTTCCCACAACACAGTCAGAGGAGCAGCAGGTGGAGCAGTTCTCTGCGCAGAAGCTCTGACAGCAAAAGGGTTTATTCAGGCAAAATAAAGATTGAGAAAGGGGGATTCTCCTATGGGAATGACAATGACACAGAAGATACTGGCAGCACATGCAGGGCTGGAATCTGTAACTGCAGGACAGCTGATCGAGGCAAAGCTGGATATTGTGATGGCAAATGACATCACAGGACCGATGGCGCTGCCGATTCTGAAGCAGATGGCAGATCAGGTGTTTGATAAAGAGAAGGTTGTATTTGTACCGGATCATTTCACCCCGAACAAAGACATCAAATCCGCAGAGAATTCAAAAGCGATCCGTGAATTTGCAAAAGAACAGGGATTGAAATGGTATTTTGAACAGGGCAAGTCCGGAGTAGAGCATGCTATCCTTCCGGAGGCAGGCGTGGTGACAGCAGGAGAATGCATCATTGGTGCAGACTCCCACACCTGTACCTATGGAGCGCTGGGTGCGTTTTCAACCGGTATGGGAACGACCGATATCGCAACCGGTATGGCAACCGGTGAGATCTGGTTTAAAGTTCCGGCGGCGATTCAGTTTGTACTGACTGGAAAACCTGGAAAATATGTCAGCGGAAAAGATATCATCATCCACATCATCGGCAAGATCGGTGTAGATGGGGCACTTTACAAATCCATGGAGTTTACCGGAGACGGAATTGCACATTTGTCTATGGATGACCGTTTTACCATGGCGAACATGGCGATTGAAGCAGGTGCGAAGAACGGAATCTTCCCGGTGGATGAACAGACAAAAGCATATTTAGAAGAGCATTCGAAAAAAGAATATCAGATTTTCGAGGCAGATGAGGATGCAGATTATGAACAGGTTGTAACCATTGATCTTTCCGAAGTGCGTCCGACAGTTGCATTTCCGCATCTTCCGGGCAATGCAAAGACCATCGATGAGATCGAGGCGATGGAACCGATCAAGATCGATCAGGTGGTGATCGGTTCCTGCACCAATGGAAGAATGGAAGATATGCGAAAGGCAGCGGCAATCTTAAAAGGGCATACGGTACATCCGGATGTGCGTGTGATGGTCATTCCGGCAACTCAGAAGATTTACAAACAGTGTATCAAAGAAGGGCTGCTTGATATTTTTGTGGATGCAGGCTGTGCGGTCAATACACCGAGCTGTGGACCGTGTATGGGCGGTCATATGGGTGTTATGGCAGCAGGAGAACGCTGTGTATCTACGACAAACCGGAATTTTGTAGGAAGAATGGGACATGTAGATTCTCTCATTTATCTTGCATCTCCGGAAGTGGCAGCGGCGAGTGCGATTGCAGGATATATTGCAAATCCGGAGAGGGCAGGTGAAGAGGCATGAGAGCACAGGGACACGTTTTTAAATATGGAGACAATGTAGACACGGATGTGATCATCCCGGCAAGATATCTGAATTCGTTTGATGCGAAAGAGCTGGCTTCACATGCCATGGCAGATATTGATCCGGAATTTGCAGAAAAAGTGCAGGAAGGAGATCTGATCGTGGCAAAGAAAAACTTTGGCTGCGGTTCTTCCAGAGAGCATGCACCGCTCTGCCTGAAAACAGCAGGGGTAAGTTGCGTGATTGCAGAGACCTTTGCAAGAATCTTTTATCGGAACGCGATCAATATTGGTCTTCCGATCATTGAATGTCCGCAGGCGGCACAGGAGATTGAAGCCGGAGACGAAGTTGAAGTAGATTTTGACAGTGGAATGATCTATGACCGTACCAAAGGAACTCAGTATCAGGGACAGGCATTTCCTGAATTTATGCAGAAGCTGATCGCAGCCGGAGGTCTTGTAAGCTATACAAACAGCAGAAAGAAATAGAACGGAAATTAAGACCGGGTATTGAAAGAAAGAGCATGATATAAAATGAGGGTGTTTTCAAAAAGTCGGAGAATCTTTTGGAACACCCTCATGGATTTTATAAAAGAAGAAAGAAGTGAAATGAGAAAGAGAGGAACATCAGTGGAAGAGAAAAAGTTGAGAGCAGAAGAAAAAGGAAGGGCGGTGGCGCTTCTTCCGATCGGGGTATTTCTGGTCCTGTTTTTGGGGATGGGGATTGTATTTGGCGATTTTTATGCGATGCCGGCAATTGTGGCATTCTTGATCGCTCTTCTGACGGCGTTTTTGCAGAATGGGACGTTAACATTTGCAGACAAAATGAAGGTGATTTCTGCCGGGATCGGAGATGAGAATATCATTACGATGAGTCTGATCTTTTTATGTGCAGGCGGATTTTCCGGTGCAGTAACTGCGGCAGGCGGTGTGGAGAGTACGGTAAATCTGGGGCTTTCGGTGCTTCCGCCATCCATTGCAGTTGTAGGATTGTTTGTGATCGGCTGTTTTATTTCTGTATCCATGGGAACCTCCATGGGAACGATCGCAGCGCTGGCTCCGATCGCAGCGGGAATCAGTGAAAAGACAGAATTTTCAGCAGCCGTCTGTATTGGAGCGGTCGTCTGCGGAGCAATGTTTGGTGATAATCTGTCCATGATCTCAGATACAACGATCGCCGCGGTAAAAACACAGGGCTGCGAGATGAAAGATAAATTCAAGGCAAATTTTCTGATCGTACTCCCGGCGGCGATTTTAACGATTGTGATATTCTGGCTGATGACAAGAAACGGAAGTTACCAGATCCAGGAGGAAATGCCATACAGCATCTGGAAAGTGCTTCCATATCTCGTTGTATTGGTGGGAGCACTGGCGGGGATTAATGTGTTTGTTGTTTTGATCAGTGGAACTGCGTTATCTCTGATCGTGGGCGTTGCAACAGGAAGCATCGGATTGTCTGAGATTTTCAATGTGGTGGGAAAAGGTGTGACCGGAATGTATGATATCACGGTAATTTCGATCATTGTTGCCTGTATCGTGTCACTTGTCAGAGAATATGGTGGAATCCAGTTCATTTTAAATCTGATCAAAAGCCGGATCAGAGGAAAACGAGGCGGTGAGTTTGGAATTGCTGTGCTGGCTCTGTTTGTAGATCTTTGTACAGCCAATAATACGATTGCGATCGTGATGGCAGGACCAATCGCAAAAGAGATCAGTGAAGAATTTGACATTGATCCAAAACGATCCGCATCCCTTCTGGATATTTTTACATCCGTGGGGCAGGGAATGATCCCGTATGGGGCTCAGCTTCTGTCTGCGGCAACTCTCACAGGACTGACTCCGTTTGATATTATTCCGAATTTGTTCTACCCCATTCTGATGGGTGTCAGTGCAATTCTCTTCATTGTATTTAAGAAACAAAATTGATAAAACAGAGCACTTATGATATAATTCATGGCAATAACAGTGTGAAGAAAGAAAAAGAGGGCGAAGATATGAATTTGTTATACAAAAGCACAAGAAATTCTGAAAAAAAAGTAACAGCGTCTGAGGCAATCTTAAAAGGGCTTGCAGAAGATGGCGGACTCTTCGTGCCGGAGCAGATTCCGACACTGGATGTGACAATGGAAGAACTCAAGAACATGACGTATCAGGAGACTGCATACGCAGTGATGAAACAGTTTCTGACAGACTTTACAGAGGAGGAGTTAAAGCACTGCATAGACAGCGCATATGATTCCAAGTTTGATACAGAAGTGATCGCCCCCCTTGTGAAAGTGGGAGATGTCTATCATCTGGAGCTGTTTCACGGAGCGACGATCGCGTTTAAGGATATGGCATTATCGATCCTTCCGCATTTGATGACAACATCTGCAAAGAAGAATCATGTGACAAAGGATATTGTCATTTTGACAGCAACCTCCGGAGATACCGGAAAAGCTGCGATGGCAGGATTCGCAGATGTGCCGGGAACGAAGATTATTGTGTTTTATCCGAAGAACGGTGTCAGCCGGGTGCAGGAGATGCAGATGGTGACACAGAAAGGTGCCAATACTTCAGTTGTGGCAATTCATGGAAACTTTGATAATGCACAGAGCGGTGTCAAAGCGCTTTTTGAAGACCAGGCGCTTGCAAAGGAACTGGATGCGGCAGGATATCAGTTCTCTTCCGCAAATTCGATCAACATCGGTCGTCTGGTACCTCAGGTTGTGTATTATGTCTATGCATATGCAAAACTGCTTCAGAATGACGAGATTCAAAGTGGAGAGAAGATCAATGTGACGGTTCCGACCGGAAACTTTGGTAATATTCTGGCAGCATACTATGCAAAACAGATGGGAGTTCCGATCGACAAGCTGATCTGTGCATCCAATGAAAACAAAGTCCTGTTTGATTTCTTCCGTACAGGAACCTATGACAAAAACAGAGAATTTGTGCTGACTTCCTCCCCATCCATGGACATTTTGATCTCAAGCAATCTGGAGCGGCTGATCTATACAATTGCCGGACAGGATGGTCAGAAAAATGCAGAACTGATGGATGCATTAAAAAGTAGTGGTGCATATGAGATCACAAAAGAAATGAAAGCAAAACTGGATGATTTTGTAGGAGGTTATGCAACGGAGGAACAGACAGCACAGGCAATCCACGATACATATAAACGTACCGGATATGTGATGGATACACATACGGCAGTTGCTTCCTGTGTATGTGCACAGTACAGAGAAGAAAGCGGGGATGAGACAAAATGTCTGATCGCTTCCACAGCCAGTCCATATAAATTCGTAGGCAGTGTGATGCGTGCAATTGATGCAGAATATGCGGGAAGAGACGAGTTTGAGCTTGTGGACGAGCTGGAGAAGCTTTCTCAGGTTGCCGTTCCGAATGCGGTCAAGGAGATTCGTGATGCGAAAATCCTTCATACAAGAGAGTGTGATGCAGACAAAATGAAAGAGACAGTGAAAGAAATATTAGAAATCGAGGTATAGTCAATGAGTGCGGACAGTATGAACAGTGTGTTTGGTTTTATCGGAATTCTTGCAGTAGGATGCGGGATATATTGCCTGTATGCATATTTTAACATGAAAAAAGACGGACACATTAATGAAACGATTCTCCTGGGGAAGAGTTATTCAGAAAAGATGTGCAAAGATAAGGAAGCATATCTGAAAAAGGCGTTGCCGGCAGTTCTGGGATTTGGAATTGTTTCGATTCTTTATGGAATTGTAGATTGTATCCACTGGTATGTAAATCCGATGGAGATGGTGGACACAGTGGGCGGCATTCTTTTTATGGCAGCACTGGTGGTATTTGCAGTGTATACGATGCAACTGAAAAAGAAATATTTTTAGAAAGATACAAGGGGAATATCAACGAAAGAGAGTCAGGAGGATCTGACTCTCTTCTTACGTCATACAAATTGCAGAAATGATTCATCTATCGGAGTAATAACGTTCTAATGACAGGGTTTATAAAAAGATATCAGCGGCTTTATCACTCTGACAGACTTTGTTCAGTTTTTTGGCTGCCATGGAGAGTTTCATACTGCTGACACTGCGGGCTTTTTGCTTACAGCTTCGTACGCAGCGCAGGCAGGAAATACATTTTTTCTTGTCCGTCTTTTTCGGATCCTGTGCAGAGATTGCTCCGGCAGGACATGATTTGACGCAAGCTTTACATTCCGTGCACAGGCTGACATCTGCCTTTGGAATCAGTGGAGTTTTTGCGTATTTGCGATATGGAGTGTTACCAGGTACCTGAATGGAGAGCGCAGAGAGATCTTCATTTTTGATACGGCGGTTTAATGCGATCCCGAACTCACTGATTGTCTTTAGATCCGCTTTATTCGGACGGCTCAGACCAATTGAACGAACGATCGAATGCTCAGTAGGAAATGCACCGGCACCGATTACGTGGAATCCCCGATTTTCCACCTCGGTTTTTAATTCTAACAGAGCATCTTCGTATGCCCGGCAGCCATAAGTTGCGATCAGCGCAGCCGGAGTGTTGTTTCCTTTGAGTGTCTCGAAATAAGAAAGAAATGTTTCGGGAACCCGGCCGGAATAAACCGGGATTCCAAACAGGACAAAATCTGTTTCGTCAAATTGCAGAACCGGCTTTTTTTCTTTATGTACGGACAGGTCAAATGAGACGGATTTAAGGTCAATCTGACGTGCTGCCTCCATGATGACCCTTCTTGTCGTCCCTGTCGGACTAAAATAGACCAGTTTTAATTCAGTTGTTTTCATAATAGTATCCTCTCCTTGCATTCAAATGTAAATAATGTTACTATACCATAAATTTGAAAAAAATACCATGAAAAAAGAAATGGAGTATGGGTTGTAAAATCTATGTAAATAGGCTATAATAAATTCAACGGAAAACCTGAGATGTTCGATAACCTTGTTATTTTGAACCTACAATACTTTAAACGGGATTCTTATATTTCTGTAATATGTCAAGCCTCCGTTATGCAGTGGAAGACAGAAAAGCAGATGCGGTTGCCCACCTAGCTTGCGTGCTAGGAGTCAAAATACAGGGAACGGCATTTTGGGGGTTCTACAGAAGATAAAAGGGAATGAAATTTAGCACAGGCTGATTTCATTCCCTTATTTCATCAATACAGGATATACAAGCCTTCAAAAAAGATCCCTTTACGAAACAGGGGCTTTATGATATGATTTTGAAAGTTTGAGAGCAGCAGGAGAGAATATTATGGGAAGAAGAGTCAAGGAGACGATAAAAAAAGTAAATAAAGTCACTGAGATCGTCGGCTCCCATCATACAGGAGCGTATGCGGCCCAGGCTGCTTATTTTTTTGTACTCTCTATGATTCCGATCATCCTGCTTTTGCTGACGGCGGTACAGTTTACACCGGCTACTTATGCAAATGTCATCGATGCAGTGGAGCAGGTGTTTCCGACATCCGTGCAGGGGTTTATCCGTTCGATCGTGACACAGGTCTATTTTTCCCAGTCGGCTAAGATCATTCCGATCACGATCCTTGTAGCGCTGTGGTCTGCGGGAAGAGGGGTACTGTCCGTGACTGCAGGACTGAACTGCATTTATGGTAATACCGAGACTCGTAATTATGTATACCTGAGGCTTAGGGCTTCTTTATATACCGTGATCTTCATTCTTGCAATCGTACTGTCACTGGTTCTGTCTGTATTTGGAAACAGTATCAGCGCCATGATCTACAAGCATGCACCGTTCTGGAGTACTCTGATGCAGTATATTATTAAGATACGGACCGTTATGACACTTGCAGTTCTGACCGTTTTCTGGGATCTGGTTTATAAATATCTTCCAAACCGGAGAGCAACACAGAAGACAACTTTGCGTAAACAGCTTCCGGGAGCCGTTTTTACAGCGTGCGGATGGCTGCTGATCTCTTTTATCTTTTCGATTTATCTGGACATCTTTGAAGGATTTTCAGATATGTATGGAAGTATGACTACGATTGTGCTGATTATGCTGTGGCTGTATCTGTGTATGTATGTGATCCTGCTTGGCGGAGAAGTCAATGCACTGTTAGAGAAATATCTTGACAATCACAAAAACTGTGATAAGATAATAAAGTAAATTTGTCTTAAATTTGAAAAATGAATCAGGATATGAAAAGCGATGAGCGTGCACAGTAGAGAACTGTTTTCCATCAGAGAGAGAAGGTCACTGGCTGTAAGCCTTCTTTGGTTCAGACGGCAATCGAAATTCCCACGTAAGCTGCATTTTTGAAATGATTTCAGAGTAGAAAGTGCCGTCTATTGTACGTTACACAAGACCAAGTGCTCACAGGAAGACTGTGGGAATTAGGGTGGTACCGCGAATACAGACTTCGTCCCTTTTGGGATGGAGTTTTTTTCATACTAAGAAATATGCTTTCAAAGAAAGGAGAAAGAAGATGAAAGACAGACTGGAACAAATCAAAGCACAGGCTTTGGAGCAGATTAAAGCTTCTGATATGCCGGAAAAGCTGAACGAGGTGCGTGTAAAATTTCTTGGAAAAAAAGGAGAATTAACAGCCGTATTAAAGGGAATGAAAGACGTGGCCCCAGAGGAGCGTCCGAAAGTCGGACAGCTGGTCAATGAGACAAGAGCTGCAATCGAAGAGCTTTTAGAAGAGACAAAAGTGAAAATGGAGGCAGCCATCCGTGAGGAAAAAATGAAAGCGGAAGTCATTGACGTGACGCTGCCATCTAAGAAAAGTACGGTGGGACACAGACATCCAAATACGATCGCGCTGGAAGAGGTAGAGCGCATTTTCGTGGGAATGGGATACGAAGTAGTAGAAGGGCCGGAAGTAGAATACGACCTGTACAACTTCGAGAAACTCAACATTCCGGATGGGCATCCTGCAAAAGATGAACAGGATACCTTTTATGTGAATAAGGACATTGTGCTGCGTACACAGACTTCTCCGGTTCAGGCGAGAGTGATGGAGCAGGGCAAGCTGCCGATCCGTATGATCGCACCGGGAAGAGTATTCCGTTCTGATGAAGTGGATGCAACACATTCTCCATCCTTCCATCAGATTGAAGGTCTTGTGATCGATAAAAATGTTTCCTTTGCAGATCTGAAAGGAACACTGGAAGTGTTTGCAAAAGAGCTGTTTGGAGAAGAGACAAAGACAAAATTCAGACCGCATCATTTCCCGTTTACAGAGCCAAGTGCAGAGGTGGATGTGACTTGCTTCAAATGCGGAGGCAAAGGATGTCGATTCTGTAAAGGTTCCGGCTGGATTGAGATCCTTGGATGTGGAATGGTGCATCCACATGTATTGGAGATGTGCGGAATTAATCCGGAAGAATATTCTGGATTTGCGTTTGGTGTCGGACTGGAGCGAATCGCATTGCTGAAATATGAGATTGATGACATGCGGCTTTTGTATGAAAATGACATCAGATTTTTGAAACAGTTCTAGATATTTGGAGAGAAAGGAATAGGATTATGAATACTTCTTTATCATGGTTGAAAGCGTATGTCCCGGATTTGGACGTGACAGCGCAGGAATATACAGATGCAATGACACTGTCAGGAACGAAAGTAGAGGGTTATGAGCAGCTGGATGCAGATCTGGAGAAAATTGTGATTGGTCAGATCGATAAGATTGAGAAGCATCCGGATGCAGATAAGCTGGTCGTATGCCAGGTAAATATAGGAACTGAGACTGTGCAGATCGTAACCGGAGCGAAAAACGTATTTGAAGGAGCAAAAGTTCCTGTTGTATTAGATGGAGGACGTGTTGCAGGCGGACATGAGCCGGGACAAAAAGTGCCGGGCGGAATCAAGATCAAAAAAGGAAAACTCCGCGGAGTGGAAAGTTATGGTATGATGTGTTCCATCGAGGAACTTGGTTCTACAACTGATATGTATCCGGAGGCTCCGGAAGACGGAATCTATATCTTCCCGGAGGATGCCGAAATCGGAGCAAGTGCGATTGAAGCGCTTGACAGAAACGATGTGGTATTTGAGTATGAAGTGACATCCAACCGTGTAGACTGCTACAGCGTACTTGGAATCGCAAGAGAAGCAGCCGCTACATTCAACAAAGAGTTTGTTCCTCCAATCGTGAAAGAGACAGGAAATGGAGAAGATGTCAACGATTATATAAAAGTAACAGTAGAAGATGCCGATCTGTGTCCGAGATACTGTGCAAGAGTGGTAAAAAATATTAAAATCGGTCCGTCTCCAAAATGGATGCAGAGAAGGCTGGCATCTGTAGGAATTCGTCCGATCAACAATCTGGTGGATATTACAAACTATGTGATGGAAGAGTACGGACAGCCGATGCATGCCTATGATCTGGATACGATCGCAGGTCATGAGATTGTTGTAAAAACTGCACAGGATGGAGAGAAATTTACCACACTTGACGGACAGGAGCGTATCATGGACAAGGACGTCCTGATGATCTGTGACGGAGAAAAAGCAGTCGGAATTGCCGGTATCATGGGCGGAGAAAACTCCATGATCACAGATGATGTCAAGACCATGCTCTTTGAGGCAGCATGCTTTGACGGTGTCAACATCCGAAAATCTTCAAAGAGAGTAGGGCTTCGTACAGATGCTTCCGGAAAATTTGAAAAGGGTCTGGATCCGAACAATGCAAAAGCAGCCATAGACAGAGCCTGCCAGTTAGTAGAAGAATTAGGCGCCGGAGAAGTGGTTGGCGGAACCGTGGATGTTTACGGAAAAGTAAAAGAGCCGGTAAGAGTTCCATTTGATGCAGATAAGATAAACTCCATGCTGGGAACTTCCATTTCAGAAGAAGAGATGCTTGGTTATTTCGCAAAGATCGGTCTGGAATATGATGAAGCAGCAAAAGAAGTGATCGCGCCGACATTCCGTCATGACCTGTTCAGAATCGCAGATCTGGCAGAAGAAGTGGCAAGATTTTTCGGATATGACAATATTCCGACCACACTTCCAAAGGGAGAGGCTACAACAGGAAAGCTGCCGTTTAAACTGAGAATCGAAGATGTGGCAAAAGAAATCGCAGAGTTCTGCGGATTCAGCCAGGGAATGACCTATTCTTTCGAGAGCCCGAAGGTGTTTGATAAACTGAGAATCCCGGCAGACTCCAAATTGAGAGAAACCGTAGAGATCATGAATCCGCTGGGAGAAGACTACAGTGTGATGAGAACGACATCCTTAAATGGAATGCTTACTTCTCTTGCGACAAACTACAACCGCAGAAATAAAAATGTCAGATTGTACGAGCTTGGAAATATTTATCTTCCGAAACAGCTTCCGGTTACAGAACTTCCGGAAGAGAGAATGCAGTTTACATTGGGAATGTATGGAGACGGCGATTTCTTCAGCATGAAAGGTGTAGTAGAAGAATTCTTTGAAAAGATCGGAATGCACGAAAAAGAAACGTATGATCCAAATGCAGGAAAACCATATCTGCACCCGGGCCGTCAGGCAAATATTATGTATGATGGAAAGGTTGTTGGATATTTAGGAGAGGTACATCCGGAAGTTGCCGATACTTACGGAATCGGGGAACGCGCATATGTAGCAGTACTGGATATGCCGGAGATCATTCCGTATGCAACTTTTGACAGAAAATATACAGGAATCGCAAAGTACCCTGCTGTGACAAGAGATATCAGTATGGTAGTGCCAAAAGAGATCCTGGTAGGACAGATTGAAGATGTGATCGAGAAAAAAGGCGGAGCATATCTGGAAAGCTATGCACTGTTTGACCTGTATGAAGGAAGTCAGATCAAAGCCGGATTCAAATCCGTTGCATATTCTATCGTATTCCGTGCAAAGGATAAGACTCTGGAAGAGGCGGATGTAACTTCTGCGATGAACCGGATCTTAAAAGCACTGGAAGAGATGGGAATCGAGCTGAGAAAATAGGACCGAGTCTGTTTAGAAAGAGGGATATCATTGAAAACAAGTGATTTTTATTATGACCTGCCGGAGGAACTGATCGCACAGGATCCTCTGGAGGATCGCTCCGGTTCCAGATTATTGTTTCTGGATAAAGAGACAGGGAAAACAGAGCATCATATCTTTCGGGATGTGATCGATTATCTGAATCCGGGAGACTGTCTGGTCATCAACGATACAAAAGTAATTCCGGCACGCCTGATCGGAGAAAAAGAAGGCACCGGTGCCAAGATCGAGGTCCTCCTGTTGAAGCGCGGAGAAAACGATGTGTGGGAAACACTGGTAAAACCGGGGAAAAAAGCAAAACCGGGAACCAGGATCAGTTTTGGAGAAGGACTTCTGGTCGGCGAGGTTGTGGATGTGGTAGAAGAGGGAAACCGTCTGATTCACTTTGAGTATAAGGGAATCTTTGAGGAGATTTTAGACCAGCTTGGTCAGATGCCGCTTCCTCCATATATTACCCACCAGCTGGAAGACAGAAGCCGTTATAATACGGTGTATGCAGCTCACGAAGGTTCAGCTGCAGCACCGACTGCGGGGCTTCATTTTACTCCGAAGCTTTTGAAAGAAATTCAGGAAAAAGGCGTGGATATTGCAAGAGTGACACTTCATGTCGGACTGGGCACATTCCGCCCGGTGAAAGTGGAGGATGTGACCGAGCACCATATGCATTCGGAGTTTTACATGGTGGATGCAGAAGCGGCAGAGAAGATCAACAAAGCCAAAGAACATGGAGGCCGTGTGATCTGTGTGGGAACGACGAGCTGCCGTACCATCGAATCTGCGGCGGACGAGAACGGACGCTTAAAGCCTTGCAGCGGCTGGACAGAAATTTTTATCTATCCGGGATATCAGTTTAAGATATTAGATGGGCTGATCACAAATTTCCATCTGCCGGAATCTACACTGATCATGCTGGTATCTGCACTGGCGGGAAAAGAGCATGTCATGGCAGCCTATGAAGAGGCAGTGAAAGAACGGTATCGTTTTTTCAGCTTCGGAGATGCGATGATTATTTTATAGAGGAAGAAAAACGCCATTCTATGGGGACATAGATGGCGTTTTTTTGACTCTGTGGAATTGAAAAAATGCATGGAAAAGAAACAAATGCTGTGATATGATGAATATGCTGTCGAAACCTTCCAGCAGAAGGGAGGTGAGACTATGGATTATATTCTCCGATTCCTTGTTTCGGTTATGGCGAGTGTGGCTGGCTACTACATACGCAAGTGGTTAGACCGGAATGATAAAGACAGTTAGCCCAAAAAGAACCCCCAAGGACTGGCCTCCTTGGGGGTTCACTTTGACTATGGAATATTCTCCATTTCCTTAGCTAAGATTATGATATGCCACTTTACAAAAAAAGTCAACAGTTTTTCAAACACTGATTTATCGAATACCTCCCGGCTATCGGACATAGGATAGTCAGGAGGTGTTTTTATGATTTATGTGACAGTACCGGGAGATACTGTATCTTCGATCTCCCGTCAAAGTGGGGTTCCCGTCTGGAAGATTATTTATGATAATCAGCTGGGAGAAGAGGGAGAACTGACAGTGGGGCAGGCGCTGCTCTTATTAAAACCGCAGGAGAGCGCGGAAATTCGAGAGGATTTGTATGTGACAGGGTATGCATATCCTTTTATTGAACCTTATGTGCTGGAGATGGCATTTCCGGCACTCAATGAACTGCTTGTGTTTTCTTATGGCTTTACGTTTGAAGGAGAGTTGGTTCCGCCCATACAGGATGAAACATGGATGATACAGCTGGCCTGGGAGAATGGGATAGAACCGATGCTGGTTCTGACCCCGTTTACACAGGGGGTCTTTAACAATCAGCTGATCCAGACTCTGGTGGAGGAAGAATCAGTACGTGAAAATGTGATTACCAATCTGCTGAAGGTGGTGGAGGAAAAAGGATATGTGGGCGTGGATGTAGATTTTGAATATGTCCGTGCGCAGAACAGGGAAGGATATGCCGAGTTTGTCGGAGAATTGCGGGCTGCCATGAACGAAAAGGGATATCGCGTGTCAGTGGCTCTGGCGCCCAAGACGTCTTCAGATCAGAAAGGGCTGCTCTATGAGGGGATTGATTATGCACTTCTGGGAGAACAGGCAGACCGGCTGTTTCTGATGACTTATGAGTGGGGATATTCTTATGGTCCGCCCATGGCAGTCGCACCCCTTACGAAAGTCCGCCAGGTGGTAGAGTATGCGCTGACACAGATCCCGGCTGAGAAGCTTCTGATGGGGATACCGAACTATGGGTATAACTGGACCCTTCCTTATGAAAAAGGAGTGACAAAAGCAGAGACGATCGGTAATGTAGGGGCTGTACGGCTTGCGGTGGAATACGGTGCTCCAATTCAGTATGACCAGGAGGCTCAAAGCCCGTATTTTACTTACAGAAATCAGGGAAGAGAGCAGGAAGTCTGGTTTGAAGATGTGAGAAGTATTGCGGCAAAGATCGAACTGGCAAAAGAATATGAACTATATGGAGTCGGATACTGGAATTTAATGCGTCCCTTTCGTGCAAACTGGATCATGCTGGAATAAAGAGACCGGGAAATCACATATTGAACTGTGATTCCCCGGCAGATTAAAGATTATCTTGTGACTGAACTGCATTATAACCGGTCTCTTTTGTGCGGATTTTGACAGCGCTGCGGATTTCATAGCTGAAAATTTTTCCGTCACCGACTTCGCCGGTAAAAGCGGCTTTTTGTATTGCTGAGATTGTTTTTTGTTCCCATTCTTCGGAAGAGACGACCACTTCAAATTTAATTTTGGGATGTAACAGGATATCTACTTCACTTCCGCGGACAATTTCTGTATAGCCACGCTGCGTTCCATACCCCATAACCTGGGAGATGGTAACCCCGTTCACCTGGATGTCCTGAAGAGCAGATTTAACCTGTTCAAATTTTTCTTCTCTTACGATTGCTTCAATTTTGATCAACATGATGACTCCCCCTCTTTTATGAATCAAATCCGTTAAAGGACGGATATGCATTTTCTCCATGCTGTGAGAAATCCAGACCGGATATCTCAGCAGAAACATCTACACGAAGCGGTGTGAAAATTCTTACGATACCGATGCAGATCAAGGTTCCGCACACAGCAACTGCAATGGTGACCAGAATGCTGATCAGCTGTGCAGTGAATAAATGAAAATCTCCGAAGACTAATCCATTCCATCTGGCAACAGAATTGACAGAAGTTTTACCGAAAAGTCCGGTCGCAATACCGCCCCAGATACCGCCGATTCCATGACATCCGAACGCATCGAGCGCATCATCGATTTTTAATTTCTGTTTTAAGAGCACCACGGTAAAATAGCAGATCGGACTGACAAGTGCACCGATCAGGAAAGAAGACCAGATCGGAACAAATCCGGCACCGGGGGTGATAGCTACAAGCCCTACGACCAGTCCTGTAGAAGCACCGACAAGTGTGGTTTTTTTACTTTTCAGATAATCAATGAGCATCCAGATGAGCATTGCGGAAGCAGAAGCAATCGCAGAGGTCATAAAAGCGTGAGCTGCAAGTCCATCTGCCGCAAGAGCACTTCCGGCATTGAAGCCAAACCATCCGAACCAGAGCAGTGATGCACCCAGAGTGACAAATGGGATGTTGTGGATGCGATAGGAAGTGTGTTCATATCCGCGTCTTCGACCAAGACAGATGGCAAGGACAAGAGCGGATACTCCGGAACTGATATGGACAACATTTCCGCCGGCAAAATCAACAGATCCTAAAGCGGCAAGGAAACCGTCTTCTCCCCATACCATATGTGCCATCGGATAATAAACAATCAAAGACCAGAATGCAATAAACAGAAACAGTGCCTTAAAACGCATTCTGCCGACGACAGCTCCGGTGATCAGCGCAGGGGTAATGACTGCGAACATCATCTGGAAACCGGCAAATACAAGATGTGGAATCGTATCAGCATAAGGACCGGGATCGGCTCCTACACCTTGAAAAGCAAAGTATCGAAAATCACCGATGATTCCGGCATGGTTTCCGCCGAAAGAAAGGGAATATCCAAACAGTACCCACATAACGATGGACAGCCCCATAATGCCGATGCAGGCCATCATTGTGTTGACAACATTTTTCCGGCGGACCAATCCGCCATAAAAGAAAGCAAGGCCCGGTGTCATAAGAAAAACAAGGGCAGAGCAAAGCATGGTAAAACCAGTATCTCCTGAACTCATAAAATCTCCTCCTAGTTGAAACAAAAACAGTTTTTCTGCTGTGAAAAGGCCTTTTCTATAAAAAAAGATGTCTGAGAGATTTTTAAAAATCCTTCAGACATCTTCGTCTGCAAACAGAATAGCAGAGAAGCTGAAAAATGACAAGAGTGAAACTAAACAAAGAATTTTTGGAAAATCATGCAAAATCTTCAAAATTAAACAAACAGGCAGAAAATTGTAATTGTTATTGTTCCGGCTAATCAAACTAAGTTTTGACGGAAACGCCGGCTAATAGTATAGTAGATGAAAAGAAAGTGAAAAGAGAAGAAAATAATGAAGAGAAAAAGTGTGAGAATTTATAGTTTTACCGGGACTGGAAGCCGTCTGGCGTTAAATCTGGCGGAAAAACTAAAACAGGAAGGGTATGTGTGTACAGGATATACTGTGGCACGTTTTGCAGAGGATAAAAGGCTGCAGAGATTAAATGACGGATGGAAACAAGAAATCGGGGCATCCTGGGGAGAACATGCACTGGTATTTATCGGGGCGGCAGGAATCGCGATCCGTGCGATCGCTCCGTTTGTAAAAGATAAGTTTACAGATCCTCCGGTTATTGTTCTGGATGAGAAGGGCACATTTGCCATTCCGCTTTTGTCCGGACATGTAGGCGGCGGAGTAACGCTGGCGAAGGTTCTTGCAGAATACACAGGAGGAAGGGCGGTGATCACGACGGCTACAGATGTGCAGAAAAAGTTTGCGGCAGACGTGTTTGCCATGGAGAACGGACTCGTCATTACAGATCGGGAAGAGGCGAAAAAAATCTCGGCAGGGATTCTTGAAAAAAAGAATACGGGAATTTTTTCAGAGTTTCCGCTTTTGGGGGAGGTACCCGAAGAACTGACCATATGTGGCAGTGAAGAACAACTGGAGGGATGCTGTGGGAAGATCGTGATCTGTGAAAGAAATCCCAGAAATAAAAAATCAGGTGTATTATATCTTTTGCCAAGAAATCTGTATGTGGGAATGGGATGCAAAAAAGGGACAAAAAAAGAAATTCTGGAGGCAGAGCTTTTGAAAACTCTGGAAAAGCATGGATTTTTACCGGAGCAGATCCGTGCACTTGGAAGCATCGATCTGAAAAGGGAGGAGGCCGGGTTGCTGGAGCTGGCAGATTCTCTTGGAGTGGAGTTTTTGACTTATTCCGCAGAATCACTTCAGGAAATTTCGGCAGTCAGCAGTTCTTCGGAATTTGTAAGAGGAGTGACAGGGGTAGACAATGTCTGTGAGAGAGCGGCGAAAAAAATGTGTCCGGATGGAGTGATGGTTCAGGAAAAGGTCTGTCTGAATCAGTGCACGGCTGCGTTTGTCTGTGGTGAAGTTATGGTAAAATTTAGGAAAGAGGAGGAAGAAAGATGAAGCGTATCTTGATTTTTTCAGGTACTACAGAAGGTCGGGAACTGGCAGAATTTCTGAGAAACAGGCAGGTGGATGTCATCGTCAGTGTTGCCACAGAGTATGGAAGAGACTGTATGGATGTCGAGAGTTCTTCTAATGTAAGCGTACGTACTGGACGTATGGATGAGGCACAGATCCGGCAGTTTTTAACGACGCAGAAAATTGATCTGGTGGTGGATGCGACACATCCGTTTGCAGCAGAAGTGACGAAAAATGTAGAGCAGGCATGCAGGATGGCAGGTACGGAATATATCAGATGTGTGCGGGAGCGGCAGAACTGGGATGACAAAGGAGAGCGTGTTGTGCGTGTGGAAAGTGTACCTGAGGCGGTGGAATACCTGCAAAATACAACAGGGAATGTTCTGATTGCTACCGGAAGCAAAGAATTGAAAGAATATACCAGGATAGCAGGCTGCAAAGAGCGATGTTATGCCCGTGTCCTTTCTACACAGGTTTCAGTGGAAGAGAGCATTCGGCTTGGATTCGAAGGAAAGCATCTGATCGCCATGCAGGGTCCGTTTTCAAAAGAATTAAATCTTGCGATGCTAAGAGCTTTGGATGCCAGGTATTTTGTGACAAAAGAATCCGGAAAATCCGGTGGTTTTCTGGAGAAGGTACAGGCTGCAGAAGAGGCAAAGGCTGTGCTGGTGGTAGTAGGAAGGCCGTTTGAAGTAGGAAAAATACTAAAAGAAACAAAAAAATTCCTAGAAATATGGGCAGGGCTGTGCTAAAATTTAGAAAGATTTAAGGAAAGGCTGAAACAGGAAGAGGACAGAATATGAGGCAGGGAATGATCCACATTTACTGTGGGGACGGAAAAGGAAAGACCACGGCAGCTACGGGACTTGCAGTTCGGGCGGCCGGAAGCGGGATGAAAGTACTGTTTGCCCGTTTTTTGAAGAATGAGAACTCTGCAGAATTGTGTGTGTTAGATCAGATTCCGGGGATAGAAGTGATCCATTTACCGAAGTCCTATGGGTTTTATAACACGCAGTCCGAGGAAGAAAAGGCAGAAACAAAGCAGATGTATGAAGAATTGTGGAAGTATGCACTGGATCGGGCGAAAAATGGAGCGTGTGACATGCTTGTCATGGATGAATTTATGGCAGCAGACAGGTATGGTCTGATCCCGCATGAAGAGGCTATTCAGTTTTTGAAAGAGAAACCAGAAGGTCTGGAAGTGGTTCTGACCGGACGGGATCCGTCAGAGGATCTGATCAGAATAGCGGATTATGTGTCTGAGATCCGGAAAGTAAAGCATCCGTTTGATTGCGGCGTTTATGCCCGCAGAGGAATTGAATATTAAATATTATTTTGTATGTATGGACGCTGCTCTTTGTGACAGAAGAAGCAGGTGTTTCTACATAAATTCAGATTCAAAGCAGATTTAAAAGATGCCGTCCGAAAAAAGGCGGCAGGGGAACCAGGTGAGAATCCCGGACAATGCTCGTTGCTGTATTGGAGTAGTGGTATTTCATGAGGTCACTGTAGGAAATTCTATGGGAAGGCGAAATACTGTGTTTGATGCCTAAGTCAGAACACCCGCTTTTAAAGGAATCTGGAAGGTTACGGGAATATGACCGGGTGTATGCAAAACAGTCTCCTTTTAGGACCTTTTGACAGCCTGGAATATTTCAGAAAAATTTTGTCAAAGGAAAAGGAGAGAAAAGAACATGACAAAAAAACAAAATATCTTACTGAAGGCAAGCATCGCAATCGCGGTGTTATTTGCCATTGCACCGGCTTCAAATGCTATGCACATTATGGAGGGATACCTTCAGGCAACATTTTGCATTGCGTGGGGAGTCATCTGCCTGCCGTTTATCGTCGCAGGATTTTTTTCCATTCAAAAAACATTAAAACAGAACAGAAAAACACTGATCCTTCTGGCAATGTCAGGAGCCTTTGTGTTTGTGATTTCTTCCTTGAAGATCCCGTCTGTGACCGGAAGCTGTTCCCATATGACAGGAACCGGACTGGGTGCGATCTTATTCGGGCCGACGGCAGCAGGCGTGTTGGGGCTGATCGTGTTATTATTTCAGGCAATCCTGCTGGCACACGGCGGACTGACCACGCTGGGAGCCAATACATTTTCTATGGCGATCGCAGGTCCGTTTCTTTCTTATGGGATTTATAAGCTTTGCCAGAAACTCAATGTAAACCGGAAGGTGGCAGTGTTTCTGGCAGCATTTTTCGGGGATCTGTTCACTTACTGTGTAACCAGTCTGCAGCTTGCTATGGCATATCCGTCTGAAGCGGGCGGGGTGGGAGCTTCCGCAGTGAAATTCCTTGGAGTGTTTGCTCCGACACAGCTTCCGCTGGCAGTAATGGAAGGACTTCTTACGGTTGTGATCGTGATCGCACTGGAGTCTTATGCAAAACCGGAACTCAAAGCCGTTGGATTTTTAAAGGAGGAAAAGTAGGATGAGTAAGAAAAATAAAACACTGGTACTGGTTCTGCTGCTCGCGGTGGTCCTGCTGGCGGCAGTTCCGTTTCTGACTTTGAAAGATGCAGAGTTTGGCGGATCAGATGATGCGGGAAGTGTGATGGTAGAAGAGATCCATGGAGAATATGAACCGTGGTTTACCCCTGTTTTGGAAGATTTTCTTGGAAAAGAAATCCCGGGAGAGGTGGAGTCCCTGCTGTTTTGTGTACAGACCGGAATCGGCGTGGGAATCATCGCTTTTTGCATGGGTCGTCTCGTAGAGCGGAAGAAGTGGCAGAATGATAATCATTGATAAATTAAGTTATTCCTCCGGACTTGCAGATGTGAGTCCGGAGGAGAAGTTTGCATATGCGGTTCTGACCCTGTTGGTCTGTGTGGTCAGCCGGTCTGTTACAGCGGCAGTGATCGTACTGGCGGTCAATGGAATTCTCAATGTAAAAAAGGGAAGAGTTCCATTTCACCTGTACCTGAAATACCTGATGGTACCCCTGATATTTCTGCTGTTGAGTACACTGGCAATCCTGGTCAATGTATCCAAAGAGCCGCTGGATGCCTATGCAATCCCGCTGGGGCAGTATTATGTGACATCCAGCTGGATGGGGCTGAAAAAAGGCGGGCAGATGATACTGACGGCGCTTGCAAGTGTTTCCAGTCTGTATGTCCTGTCTTTTAACACGCCGATGACGGAAATTCTGGATGTGTTAAAGAGACTGCATTTTCCGGGATTGTTCATTGAGCTGATGCTTTTGACATATCGGTTTATTTTTATCCTGATGGAAGGGGCATCTGCAATTATGACGGCGCAGAAAGCAAGGCTTGGAAACCGGGATCTGAAAACTTCGATCCAGTCTTTCGGGCAGATGGCATCGGTTGTGTTTGTGCGGGCGCTGAAGCAGTCGGATGCACTGTACAATGCGATGGAATCCAGATGTTATGACGGTGAGATCAGGGTACTTTCAGGAGAGTATCAAAAGAACAAGAGCAATTTCCGGAAAATAGCAGTTTTTGAGGCAGTCCTGATTTTGCTTGCGGTTTGGGAGAGAATAGGATGAGTGAAGAGATTATTTTAGAGGCGAGAGATATCTGGCATTCTTATGAAGAGAATGACAGGTTTTCTCTGCAGGGGCTGGACTTAAAAGTAAAAAAGGGGAGTAAGGTTGCTTTTATGGGAGCCAACGGTTCTGGAAAATCTACGTTTTTTCTCTGCTGCAACGGAATTTTACGACCACAAAAGGGAGATATTTTGTTTCATGGAAAACCGGTGAGCTACAAGAGAAAGGAACTTCTGGCACTTCGATCCAAGGTGGGGATTGTGTTTCAGGACCCGGATAAACAGTTGTTTTCTGCCAGCGTGGAGCAGGAAATCTCATTCGGGATCCTGAATCTGGGTGTTGCAAAAGAACAGGCAAGAACAGAAGTGGAGCAGGTGATGGAAGAACTGGAGATCGTGCCCTTTCGAAAACGACCGGTACATGCATTAAGCGGGGGGCAGAAAAAACAGGTCTCGATCGCGGATATTTTAGTGATGCGTCCGGAGATCATCATTTTGGATGAACCTGCAGCAGCCCTGGATCCGAAGCATACCCGCATGGTAAATGAGATGGTAGACAAACTCACAGAGCAGGGAATCACAGTACTCATGGCGACTCATGATATGGATTATGCATATGCCTGGGCGGATGAGATCGTGTTGATGAAAGATGGAAAAGTGCTCTGTCAGGGCGCGCCGGAAGCAGTGTGCAGAGAAACAGAAAAGCTGAAAGAGACGAATCTGGAAGAACCGGCTCTTTTACGGTTATTTGATCGTTTAAAAGCACGTAAAATAATAGAAGCAACAGGAAAAGCTCCAAGGACATGGAAGGAGCTGGAGCAGTTGATCGGATAGAAATTTCTGGAGAGGAAGGATTAAAAATGGAGAAAAAAGGAATTCTTGTGGTAAGCTTCGGAACCAGTCATTTGGATACGATGGCAAAAACAATACAGGTAATGGAAGAGCAGATTGCAGAAGCATTTCCCGGGTATACGGTATACCGGGCATTTACAAGTCAGATGATCTTGAACAAACTGGAACGGACAGAACATAAAAAGTATGATAATGTCCGTCAGGCACTGGAGCGTATGAAGCAGGACGGGATCACAAGGGTGATCGTTCAGCCGACACATATCATCAACGGCATTGAAAATGAAAAAATGCTGGAGGAGATTCAAAAACATGCGTCGTCTTTTGAAAAAGTCCTGGTGGGAAAACCACTTTTGTCTGAACCGGATGATTATAAAAAGACAGTGCATGCAGTGATGGAGGATGTGGATCTGGAAGAAGGCGAATGCCTGATCTTAATGGGACATGGAACAGATCACCATGCAAACAGTGCCTATCCGGCGTTGGAATATACACTTCAGGCATTGGGATATGACCGCATTCATGTGGCGACTGTAGAAGGATTTCCAGAATTAAAAGACGTGATGCATCGGATCGAACAAAGACAGTATCGTAAAGTGGCACTGCTGCCGTTTATGTTTGTGGCAGGAGATCATGCAAAAAATGATATGGCAGGAGATGAGGATTCCTGGAAATGTGAGCTGGAAGAAGCCGGATATGAAGTTCGTCCGATCTTAAGGGGACTTGGAGAACTTCCGGGAATCCGTCAGATTTTCATGGAGCATTTAGAGGAGGCACAATGACAGAACAGGCATTTGTGTGGAAAGATCAGAAAAAACTGAGAATGGGATATACCACCGGAAGCTGTGCTGCGGCTGCGGCAAAAGCAGCAGCCAGAATGCTGTTTTTGGGAGAAGAGATCTGTCAGGTTTCTCTGATGACACCAAAAGGGATCCGACTGTATCTGGATGTGGAGGACATTTTGCGTACGAAAGACAAGGTACGCTGTGCGATCCGAAAGGATGCAGGGGACGATCCGGATGTGACGGATCAGATTCTGGTCTATGCAGAGGTTTCCAAAACAGAGGGAAAGCAGATCACACTGGATGGCGGCGTTGGTGTCGGACGTATTACCAGAAAAGGACTGGAGCAGGATATCGGCGATGCCGCGATCAATAAAGTTCCAAGAGCCATGATCCGTGAAGCAGTGGAAAAAGAGAAAGAGCGCGGCGGGTACACAGGCGGTCTTTCTGTGATCATTTCAATTCCTGACGGAGCAGAACTGGCAAAAAAAACATTCAACCCGAGGCTTGGTATCGAAGGAGGTCTTTCTGTGCTTGGAACCACAGGCATTGTAGAGCCAATGAGTGAGAAAGCCCTGACAGATACGATTTTCCTGGAAATGAAGATGCTCAGAGAAAATGGAAACGAGTACTGTTATCTGGTACCGGGAAATTATGGAAGTGATTTTCTGAAAGAAGCACTTGGTTATGATGGAAATCTTGCGGTCAAGTGCAGCAATTACATCGGGGAATCCATCGATCATGCAGTGCGGCTCGGTATGAAAGGAATTCTGCTGATCGGACATGTGGGCAAACTGATCAAGGTGGCGGCAGGAGTGATGAATACGCACTCCAGACAGGCGGACTGTAGGATGGAAGTATTTGCCTCACATGCGGCGATGGCGGGGGCTGATCCTGAAACCGTAAAAAAAATTATGGAAAGTATTACAACAGCAGAAATGACAGAACTGCTTGAAAAAGAACAGCTGTTGGGACAGGTTATGGATTCTGTAATGAAACGGATCGCATTTTATCTGAAGCACAGAGGAGGGGAGTCTCTTCGTGTGGAAGCAATCGTGTTTTCGAATGAAAACGGGATATTAGGAGAGACTTCCGGTGCAGAAGAACTTTTGGAAATCATACGCGCAGAATCAGTGAAAGAGAAACGAACAGGAGAGAAAGAATGAGCGGAATATTTTACGGAGCAGGTGTAGGGCCGGGAGATCCCGAGCTTTTGACAGTAAAGGCACTGCGTGTGATGAAGCAGTGTCCGGTGATTGCAATCCCGGTATCGGATAAAAATTTTACAGAGGCGGCGTATGATCCGACAGGAACAGATCCTGCATATAAACGTTATCTGGAAAAATGTGTTGCCTATCAGATCGCAGTGCAGGCAGGTGCGGATATCGGGCAGAAAGCCAAGCTGTATCTGCCAATGCCGATGATGAAAGAAAAAGAACAGCTTCGTCAGGTACATGACGAGGGTGCAGAAAAAACAGCAGAGCTTCTGGAAAAAGGAATGGATGTGGTGTTTATCACGCTGGGAGATCCGACCGTGTACTCGACCTGTATGTATATTCATAAAAGGATTCGGAAACAGGGATATGAGACAAGGATCATACCGGGAGTTCCTTCTTTTTGTGCGGCAGCGGCAAGACTGGATCAGAGCCTTGTGGAGAACCAGGAAGAACTGCATATTATCCCTGCATCCTATGAGATTGAAGAAGGATTAAAGATGGCGGGAACAAAGGTGCTGATGAAGGCCGGGCGAAAGATTCCTTATGTCAAGCAGGTGATCAAAGAGCAGAACTTAAATCTGACGATGGTAGAAAACTGCGGCATGGAGAATGAGACAATCTACCATTCGGCAGAGGAGATTCCGGATGAGGCAAGTTATTATTCATTGTTTATTGTAAAAGAGAAAAAATAGCAGAAGGGGAGGAGACGAAATGATCGTATTTGTAGGAGCAGGACCGGGAGCGGAAGATCTGATCACAGTGCGGGGACAGCAGTATTTAAAAGAAGCGGACATTATCATTTATGCAGGGTCACTGGTAAATCCGGGTCTTTTGCAGGTAAAAAAAGAAGGCTGTGAAGTATATAACAGCGCCTATATGACGCTGGAAGAAGTTCTGGAAGTGATGTATGCAGGGGAAAAAGAAGGAAAACGGATCGTTCGGCTGCATACCGGGGATCCGTGTCTGTACGGAGCGATAAGAGAGCAGATGGATGCTTTGGAAGAGCGTCAGATTCCGTACGAAGTATGTCCGGGTGTCAGTTCTTTTTGCGGGGCAGCAGCAGCGCTGCATGCAGAATATACACTGCCTGATATTTCCCAGTCTGTGGTGATCACAAGAATGGCAGGCAGAACGCCGGTTCCGGATAAAGAGTCCATCCGCAGCTTTGCGGCGCATCAGGCGACGATGGTGATCTTTCTGAGCACCGGAATGCTTGGAAAACTGCAGGAAGAGCTGATGGCAGGGGGATATCCGGCAGACACTCCGGCAGCGATCGTGTACAAGGCAACCTGGCCGGAGGAAAAAGTGCTGCGATGCATGGTCTCAGAACTGGAAAAAACAGCGGCAGACGCACAGGTGACAAAAACAGCCCTGATCGTGGTGGGAAGAATTCTGGAAGGAGAATATGAGAGATCACTTCTGTACCATCCGGAATTTACCACAGAATTTCGACAGGGAAAACAGGAGGAGCAGGCAGATGAATAGAGTGTATGTAGTCGGGATCGGTCCCGGAGCGGGAAAACAGATGACAGAAGAGGCGAGAGAAGTGCTGAATGCCTGTGATGTGATCATCGGATATACGGTGTATGTAGATCTGGTGAAAGAGCAGTTTCCCGAGAAAGAATTTCTGACCACGCCGATGAAGCAGGAAGTGAAGCGGTGCAAGATGGCATTTGAGGAGGCCATGAAAGGGAAAAAAGTGGCGATGATCTGCAGCGGGGATGCCGGTGTGTATGGAATGGCTGGTTTGATGTATGAGGTCGGTGTCGAGTTTCCTAAGGCAGAGCTTGAGATTGTGCCGGGGATCACGGCGGCAATCGGCGGTGCAGCCGTGCTTGGAGCTCCGTTAATTCATGATTTTGCAGTCATCAGTTTAAGTGACCTGCTCACACCATGGGAGAAGATTGAAAAGAGAGTCAGGGCAGCAGCCATGGCAGATTTTGTGATCTGTCTTTACAATCCTTCCAGCAGAAAACGTCATGACTATCTGGAGAAGGCATGTAATATGATGCTGGAATACAAAGCAGAAGATACAATCTGCGGAATCGTCAGACAGATCGGAAGAGACGGGCAGGAGAGCCGGATCCTTACATTAAAGGAATTAAAAGACACAGAGGTGGATATGTTTACAACGGTGTTTATCGGAAATGAACAGACACAGGAAATGGATGGTCACATGGTGACACCGAGAGGATATCGGGATGTGTAAAGAGAAAAGAATCGTTTATCTGACAGGAATCGGAATGGGAACGAAAGAGGGGATGACTGTCCGGGCAAAAGAGTCTTTAAAAGGCTGTGACTGTATGATTGGCGCAAAACGGCTTCTGGAAGTGGTATCCGATGCAGATTGTGTCTGCCATGCAGAATATCTGCCGGAAAAAATAGAAGAGTACCTTCGAAAGCATCCGCAGTTTTGCAGGATCGGGATTGTACTTTCCGGGGATGCAGGATTTTACAGCGGGGCAAAAAAACTGGAAGAAGTTCTAAATGGCAGTGAAGAACGGTATGAAATCCAAAGGATTCCGGGAATTTCGTCTGTTGTGTATTTTGCAGCTGCGCTACACACTTCCTGGGAGGATGCAGCCCTTGTCAGCCTCCATGGAAGATGGCAGAACTGGATTTATGAAGCAGAACATCATGCAAAAACATTTCTGCTGTTGGGCGGAAGAAAAGAAAATCTGAAAGAGAAGCTTTTGTATTATGGGCTTGAAGACTTGACGGTACATATCGGAAAAAATTTTTCCTATCCGCAAGAGCAGATTTTTTCAAAAACGGTAAGCGAACTGACGGAGGAGGATACAGAGGGGCTTTGCATTGTCTGTCTGGAAAATCCACATCCATCACAGAAGGTGTGCCGGCATTTGAAGGATGAAGCGTTTACAAGAGGAAACGTTCCTATGACGAAAGAAGAAGTGCGGACAATCTGTATCGCAAAGCTTGATCTGGAAAAAGATGCGGTTCTTTATGACGTTGGTGCGGGAACAGGTTCTGTTGCTGTTGAAGCAGCCTGTCAGGACGGCAGTATTCGAGTGTATGCCATTGAAAAGAATCCGGAAGGGATCGAGCTGATCCGTAAAAACGTGCAAAAACTACGGACAGATAATGTGCAGATCGTAGAGGGAACAGCGCCGGAAGCACTCAGGAAACTGGAAGCGCCGACCCATGTATTTATCGGGGGCAGCAGCGGAAATCTAAGGAAAATCCTGCTGGCAGTCAAAGAGAAGAATCCGGATGTACAGATCGTATTGACAGCGATTTCTCTGGATACGATGGCGGAAGTAATGGAAGCAGTGGATGAAGGGCTTTTGCGGGAACCGGAAATTGTGCAGATTACAGTGGCAAAGGCCAGAAAACTGGGGCGTCATCACATGATGACAGGACAAAACCCGATTTTTATTATTTCGGAGGGAGAAGTGTGAACATTCCAAGAATTTTAATTGCTGCACCGTCCAGTGGAAGTGGGAAAACGGTGATTTCGTGTGGGCTGATGGCAGCATTTTGCAGACAGCAAAAAAATGTTGTTTCCTGTAAATGCGGACCGGATTATATTGATCCGATGTTTCACCGGGAGGTGCTCGGGATTGATTCTCAGAATCTGGATCTGTTTTTCTGCGAGAAAGAGCAGCTGACCGGGATTTTTGCAGAGCATGCCAAAAATGCCGATCTGGCAGTGGTAGAGGGTGTTATGGGATATTATGACGGCATGGGACTGGATACGGCAAAAGCAAGTTCCTATGATGTGGCAGCTGCCTTGCAGATACCGGTCGTGCTGGTGGTTTCAGCGAGAGGCTCCGCTCTGTCTCTGGCTGCTCTGGTGAAAGGGTTTCTGGAATTTAAAAAGGAGAGCCGGATTCGGGGAATTTTGTTAAACCGCGTATCTGCAATGTTGTATCCCCGTTTGAAAGAAATGCTGGAAAACGAGCTGAAAAAGGCAGGACATCCAATCAAGGTGCTCGGGTATATTCCGGAACATGAAGCGTTTCATCTGGAGAGCCGGCATCTTGGTCTGGTCACACCGGAGGAGATCAAACATCTGAAAGCACAGCTGGAGCAGGCAGGAGAGATTCTCTCAGAGACGGTAGATCTGGAAGATCTCTATGAGTTGGCCAAAGAAGCAACGTCTCTGGAAATAAGCGTACCTGAGGATGAGGAAAAAGAAAATCCAAAGGTATCAATTGCGGTGGCAAGGGATGAGGCGTTTGGATTTTATTATAAAGACAATCTGAAACTGCTGGAAAGATATGGCTGCAATCTGGTGTATTTCAGTCCTATTCGAGATACCCACCTGCCAGAAGGAGTCAGCGGTCTTTTGTTAGGCGGTGGATATCCGGAATTATATGCCAGAGAATTAAGTCAAAACAAAACCATGCTTTCTGAAATCCGGGAAAGCATTCAAAATGGAATGCCCTGCCATGCGGAATGCGGCGGTTTTTTGTATCTTCATGAGAAGCTTGCAGATCCGAAAGGAAAACTCTGGAAGATGGCCGGCGTGATCAGAGGCGAGGCAGTGCCGAAGAAAAAACTGGTACGGTTTGGTTACATCAATCTGGCAGGAGTGGTGGACGGTACGTTTTTGAAGCGAGGAGAGAGGATCCGCGGTCATGAATTCCACTACTGGGACAGTACAAATAATGGAACAGATGCAAAAGCGTTAAAACCGGACGGAAAGAGAAGCTGGGAATGCGTTCATATGCAGCAGAATCTGTTTGCGGGATTTCCACATCTTTCCTATTCGTCCAATCCGGTATTTGCAGAAAGGTTCATGCGGGAAGCAATCAGATGGGAGCAGTCACAAAAAGAAGGAGGTGAAAGAAAATGACACTGGAAGAGTTGAAAAAAGAGATCAGACCTTTGGATGAAACAAGTATGGAACAGGCAAGAGAGCACTGGATAAAGATCGCAAAACCATTGTTTTCTCTGGGAAAGCTGGAGGATGCAGTGATACAGATGGCGGGGATCAAAGAGACCCCGGATTATGAGCTGAAGAAAAAGGCGCTGGTCATTATGTGCGCAGACAATGGAATTGTGGAGGAAGGGGTCACACAGACCGGGCAGGAAGTGACTGCCATGGTAGCGGACAATTTTACAAAATCCAGCACCAGCGTCTGTGCGATGAGCAAAGTGGCCGGGGTGGATCTCTTTCCAGTAGATATCGGAATGGCGGTGGATGTTCCGTTAGTGACAGTCAAGGAAGAAAAAGTTGCCTACGGAACACGTAATTTTTCAAAAGAACCTGCAATGACAAGAGAAGAGGTATGGCAGGCAATTGAAATCGGCATCCGAAAAGTGGAACAGCTCAAAGAACAGGGATATGAAATCATAGCGACTGGAGAGATGGGAATCGGTAACACGACGACCAGCAGTGCTGTTGCGTCGATGCTGTTATCCGTTGCACCAGAACAGGTAACCGGGCGCGGGGCAGGCCTTAGCAGCGCAGGACTTGAGAAAAAGATTTCTGTTATTAAGGATGCGATTGCAAACTATCAGCCGGACAAGGAAGATCCGGTGGATGTTCTTTCAAAAGTAGGAGGCCTGGATATTGCGGGTCTGACCGGTGTCTTTTTAGGAGGAGCTCTGTACCGCGTTCCGGTGGTGATCGACGGATTTATCTCTTCTGTAGCGGCTTTGTGTGCAGCGCGTATGGTGCCGGTTTCAAAGTCTTATTTTCTGCCTTCCCATGTATCCAAAGAACCGGCAGGAGCTATGCTGTTGGAGGCGTTGGAGCTTTCCCCGCTTTTGACTTGTAATATGAGTCTGGGAGAAGGGACCGGCGCAGTGGCAGTGATTCCGATTCTGGAGATGGGGCTTTCGGTTTACAGGGAGATGACCACATTTGAAAAAGCAAAGATCGAACAATACGAGGTGTTAAAATGAGGTTCTTTGAGTCTCTGGCAATCGGAGTTTCGATGTACTCGAAAATTCCGATGCCCCGGGTGGAATGGAATGAAAAAAATATGAAATATGCCATGTGCTTTTTCCCTCTGGTAGGAGTGGTGACAGGAATTCTGGAGGTCATCCTCGGAAATGCGCTTCTTGTGTATACGTCATGCGGAACGTTGTTTTTTGCAGGAGTGATGACACTGCTTCCGGTACTGGTCAACGGCGGAATCCACATGGACGGATTCCTGGACACGATGGATGCTTTGAATTCCTACGGAAGCAGAGAAAAGAAGCTGGAAATTTTAAAAGATTCCCGCACCGGAGCTTTCGCAGTGATCGGATTTGGACTATATCTTGTGGCCAGTCTGGCATTGTGGAGTGAAGCAAAATCAGAAATGCTCCCGGTGATCGGGGCAGGATATGTAATGTCACGTTCCCTTAGCGGACTTTCTGTGATGGTGTTCCCGTCTGCGAAAAAAGACGGACTTGGACGAACCTTTCAGGAGCAGGCACACAGGAAACGGGTGGCAGTTGTGATGGTGTGCTGGTTTTTTGCGGCTTTGGCAGTGATGCTGATGACTTCTGTGCAGATGGGCGCGGCGGTTCTTTGCACCGCTCTTCTGGTATTCTGGTATTACCATCACATGGCGATGAAACAGTTTGGCGGGATGACAGGCGATCTGGCAGGATATTTTCTGCAGCTTGCCGAACTTCTGATACTGGCAGCAGTGATCGTCGCAGGAGGTGCATTATGAGAATCTGGCTGATCCGCCATTTTCGGACACAGGGGAATCTGGAAAGACGGTATATCGGAGGAACAGATGAGCCCATCTTGCCGGGGCAGACAGGAAATATCCTGTGTTGTCCGGAGAAGATCATCACAAGTCCGATGCTTCGCTGCAAACAGACCGCCAGGTTGTTGTTTCAAAAAGAGCCGGATCTGATCTGTGAAAATTTCCGGGAGAAGGATTTCGGGCGTTTTGAAGGAAAAAATTATGAAGAATTAAAAGACGATCCCGGATATCAGAGGTGGCTGGATTCCAATGGGACGATTCCTTTTCCGGAAGGAGAAGGACAGGAGGCATTTCTTGAGCGAACACGACTTGGATTTGAGCAGATGATGGAGCATCTGATGGATCTGCAGTGCCGGGAAGCAGCATTTGTCGTACACGGCGGTACGATCATGGCGGTTTTGTCAGCGTTTTCTCAAACGGGAGGAGACTTTTATGACTGGCAGGTCTCAAATGGCAGCGGATATTCTGCAATCGCAGAGGAGGAAAGCTGGAGACAGGGGAAAAAACAACTGACGGAGATAGAAAAATTATGAGAACATTACTTGCATGTATGACAGGATTTGGACTGGATCTGATCTTTGGCGATCCTTACTGGCTGTATCACCCGATAAGGCTGATCGGACATCTGATTTCTTTTTTGGAAAAACCGCTGCGAAGTGTGGCGGGAAAATCACCGAAAAAACAGATTGTGGCAGGGGGAATTCTGTGGATCCTGGTGATTTTGATCAGTACAGGGATTCCATGTCTGATGCTGTGGGCGGCAGAGAAGATCCACCCGGCTGTTTCGTTTCTTCTGGAATGTTTCTGGTGTTACCAGATCCTGGCGGCACGTTCCCTTTCTGTGGAAAGTAAGAAGGTATACCATGCTCTGAAAACACAGGATGTGGAGGGGGCAAGAAAAGCAGTTTCCATGATTGTAGGAAGAGATACCAAGTCCCTTACAGAAGAAGGGATTGCAAAGGCAGCAGTGGAAACTGTGGCAGAAAATACATCAGACGGTGTGACTGCGCCGCTGATGTTTCTGATGCTTGGCGGTGCACCGCTTGGATTCCTCTATAAAGCGGTCAATACGATGGATTCGATGCTGGGATATAAGAATGAAAAAAATCTTTATTTCGGGAGAGTGGCGGCAAAGATGGATGACGTGTTTAATTATCTGCCATCCAGAGTATCGGCAGTTCTGATGATCGCGGCGGCATTTCTGACAGGAATGGATGCAAAAAAGGCAGCGCAGATGTATAAAAGAGACCGGAGAAAGCATGCCAGTCCGAATTCTGCGCAGACGGAATCAGTCTGTGCGGGGGCGCTTCAGGTGCAGCTGGCAGGAGATGCATGGTATTTTGGGGTACTGCATAAAAAAGAGACGATCGGAGATCCGATCCGTCCTGTCGAGGCCGAAGACATCAAACGGGCAGGAAGGCTGATGTATGTGACAGCGGTGCTTACCCTGCTGTTTGCAGGAATGATCCGGTTCTGGTATTTCTGGTAAGAAAGGAGACAAAATCATGGAATATATGCATGGCGGAGATATTTATACTTATGAAAATGTGACGGACTACTCTGTCAACCTCAATCCTTTTGGACCAGGAGAGGAGGTGCTTTTGGCAATGGAGGAAAGTCTGAAGCATGCAGGGGAGTATCCGGACAGCAAAAGCCGGAAACTCAGAAGTGCGCTGGCAGAACATCTGCAGGTTCCCCAGGAATTTCTGATTTTTGGAAATGGAGCGGCAGAGCTGATCTTTTTGCTGACCCATTCCCTGCGCCCGAAAAAAGCGCTCCTGACAATCCCGTCTTTTGCAGAATATCACAGAGCGCTTCAGGCGGTGGACTGTGAATGTGTGTATTATCCGCTCAGTGAGAAACACGGGTTTGTGCCGCAAACGTCTTATCTGGAGCTTTTGAAAGAAGATGTGGATCTGCTCTTCTTATGTTCTCCGGATAATCCAAGCGGAGCGGTAATCCCAAAGGACTTTCTGCTTGAGATTTTAAAGACATGTGAAGAAAAAGGGATTCTCATGATTTTGGATGAGTGTTTTGTGGAATTTCTGTCAGAACCGCAAAAACAGACACTTGCCAGAGAATGTGAGAGAAGTAAAAATCTGATGATTCTGCAGGCCTTTACAAAGATTTCTGCGATTCCGGGAATCCGGCTCGGATACGGGATCACATCCAATTTGGATTTGCTTGAAAAGATGGAAGGAAACCGGCAGCCCTGGAGCGTGTCCGGTGTGGCACAGGCAGCCGGGTGTGCGGCTTTAAAGGAAACGAAAAGATGGCAGGAAATGCGAAAATGGCTGGAAACAGAACGGGCGTGGCTGGAAGAAAATCTGACCCGGATCGGGGTGGAGTGGTTCCCTTCAAAAGTGAACTATCTGCTCTTAAAGAGTTCCTATCCGCTGTTCTCTTTGCTGCTTCAGAAAAACATCCTGATTCGGGACTGCTCCAATTATGAGGGACTGGAAAAGGGGTATTACCGGATTGCGGTGAAGCAGAGAACAGACAATGAAAAATTACTGAAAGCATTGGAATATATTTATGAAGGGGGAGAATGAGAATGGCAGCACCGATCATGATACAGGGAACCATGTCAAATGCAGGAAAAAGTGTTCTGGCAGGCGGACTGTGCCGGGTATTTCATCAGGACGGATATCAGGTAGCGCCTTTTAAATCCCAGAATATGGCGCTCAATTCCTTTATTACAAGAGAAGGTCTGGAAATGGGAAGAGCTCAGGTCATGCAGGCAGAGGCAGCGGGTGTCGAGCCTCTTGCGATCATGAATCCGATCTTGTTAAAACCGACCAATGACACCGGCTCTCAGGTGATCTTAAACGGAGAAGTACAGGGTGTGATGTCAGCAATGGAATATTTTCGCAGGAAAAGAGAATATATTCCGGTGATCAAAAGCGCCTATCAGAAACTGGATGAACAGTTTGACATTATTGTCATCGAAGGTGCGGGCAGCCCGGCGGAGATCAATCTGAAACGTGAAGATATCGTGAATATGGGAATGGCAGAGATGGTGGATGCACCGGTGCTTTTGGCAGGAGATATTGACAGAGGCGGTGTGTTTGCCCAGATTGTGGGAACCATTGAGCTTTTAGAGGAGCAGGAGAGAAGAAGGATCAAAGGAACGATCATCAATAAATTTCGCGGGGACAAAGAAATCTTACGTCCCGGGCTTGATATGCTGGAAGAAAAGACAAAGATTCCGGTATGTGGGGTTGTTCCTTATTTCCACCTGGATATTGACGAAGAAGACAGCTTAAGCGAGCGGTTCACGCACAGAGAAAAGAAAGGGCTTCTGGATATTGCCGTGATCCGGCTTCCGAGAATTTCTAATTTTACAGATCTGATGCCGCTAGAATCTATGGATGAAGTCGGTGTCCGGTACGTGACAAGTGCGTCACAGTTCGGCACTCCGGATGCGGTCATTCTTCCCGGAAGTAAAAACACGATGGAAGACTTGAAGTGGCTTCGTCAGTGCGGACTGGAAGGAAAGATCCTTCGCCATGCGGCATCCGGAAAAACTGTATTTGGAATCTGCGGCGGCTATCAGATGATGGGAGAGCTTTTGCAGGATCCCAAAGGTGTGGAAGCGGGCGGGGAACTCAAAGGAATGGGCTTGCTTCCGATACAGACTGTGTTTGCAGGGGAAAAGATGAGAACCCGCGTACAGGGAACTTTTGAAGGGCTGTCTGGAAGTCTGAGCAGTTTAAGTCAGGTGCCATTAGAAGGATATGAAATCCATATGGGAGTGACAACGTATACCGAGGAGCCTTGTCCGCTGGTGCAGATTCAGGAGGAAACAGGCGAAAGACGGATTCGATATGACGGCGCCAGAAAAAACAACTGTTACGGCTGCTATGTACACGGAATTTTTGATCAGGCTTGTGTCGCATCCGGGTTTGTTTCGGCACTTTTAAAAGAAAAAGGATATGATGCCGGGCAGCTTGAGCGTCTGGACTGGAAGGCATACAAGGAAACCCAGTACAATAAGCTGGCGGAGATTATCCGGGAAAGTTTGGATATGGAGTATATTTATCAGATTCTGGGGAAAGGAACGAGGATGCCATGAAAAAAGTAATACGCATCGGAAGCAGAGAGAGCAGGCTGGCAGTTACACAGACCGGACTCATAAAAGAGCAGATCGAGGCTCATTTTCCGGATATTCGGGTAGAAATTGTGACAATGAAAACAACAGGCGACCGGATTTTAGACCGGAGTCTGGAACAGATCGGCGGCAAAGGCTTGTTTGTCAAAGAATTGGATCAGGCGTTGCGGGATGGACGGATCGATCTGTCAGTGCACAGCCTGAAAGATATGCCGATGGACATTCCGGAAGACCTTCCGATCCTTGCATACAGTAAGCGTGAAGATCCAAGAGATGTGCTGATCTATCCGAAAGGGCAAAAAGATCTGATTTTAGGCGGAGTGATCGGAACGTCCAGCAAGCGCCGGAGACTGCAGCTTGAGAGGCTGTATCCGGACTGTACATTTCAGGGAATCCGGGGAAACGTGCAGACGAGACTTCGCAAGCTGGAGGAAGAAGGATTTTGCGCTACGGTTCTGGCCGCAGCCGGTTTGAAAAGACTGGGGATGGAATCTTGTATTGGGCGATATTTTTCCTGTGAAGAGGTGATCCCTGCTGCAGGACAGGGTATCCTGGCCGTGCAGGCGAGAGCCGGAGAATATCAAGAGCTCGCAAAATTGCTCAATGATCCACAGTCTGAAGCGGCAGCAAAAGCAGAGCGGGCATTTGTAAAAGCACTGGATGGAGGCTGTACCTCGCCGGTGGCGGCATATGCAGAAATACGGGAATCTCAGTGTCAGCTGACGGGGCTGTACTGGAGGGAGTCAGACGAAAGTTGGTTTGTAGAGAAAATAAGTGGCAGAGTGGGGGAAGCGAGTACATTGGGTGAGAAGCTGGCAGATGAAATGGAAAAAAAGTATGGGAAGGAATCTCCATCCGGCAAGGTATGGCTTGCCGGAGCAGGACCGGGAGATGCATCTCTTTTAACATTAAAAGTGAAAAAATGCATGGATGAGGCAGATGTGATCATTTATGATGCGCTGATCAGTGCAGAAATTTTGAGTCTGATCCCGGATGGAAAGGAATGGATCTATGTGGGAAAACGTTCCGGTCATCACTGTGTCCGTCAGGAAGAAATCAATCAGATTCTGCTTGGTGAGGCGAAAGCAGGGAAAAAGGTCCTTCGCTTAAAAGGCGGGGATCCGTTTGTATTTGGAAGGGGAGCGGAGGAAGCAGAATGTCTGGAAGCAGAAGGGATTCCGTTTGAAGTGATTCCGGGCGTGACTTCGGCACTTGCAGTTCCGGCGTATGCGGGGATCCCGGTCACTCACCGGGATTATGCATCTTCCTTTCATGTGATTACCGGACATGCAAAGCAGGGCAAGAAAATGGAGCTGCCCTATGAAGCCCTTGCAAAGCTGAATGGAACACTGATTTTTTTGATGGGGATCACGGCAATGGGAGAAATCTGCCAGGGACTGATCCAGGCGGGAATGGATGAAAATACACCGGCAGCGGTTCTGGAAAAAGGAACGACATCAAAACAGAGAAGGCTTGTCAGCACACTTTGCACACTGGAGAAGGATGCAAAAGCGTTCCAGGTACAGACACCGGCGATCATCCTCGTGGGAAAAGTATGCACATTGGCTGAAAAATTCGACTGGGTATCAGATCTTCCATTGTGGGGAACACAGATTTTGACGACCCGGCCGAGACAGAATAGCTCCAGACTCTCGGTAAAATTGCGAGAATTGGGAGCGCAGGTGATTGAAATGCCTTCTATTACCACAAGGTCAATCTGGCCAAATGATTCTCTTGGGACAACACTGGAGAGCATCCGGCACAAGGAAGGCGAGCAGTGGCTTGTGTTTACCAGCCCGATCGGAGTACAGACGTTCTGGAAACAGATGCAGATGTTGAAAATGGATGTAAGAAAGGTATTTCTTCCACAGGTAAAAGTTGCGGCGATTGGTTCTGGGACAGCAAGAGAACTGGAACAATTTGGCGTATTTGCAGATGTTGTGCCGGAGACGTTCTGTGCATCAGCGCTTGGAGAGGCAATCGCAAAAGCGGCGTCACCTGAGAGCCGGATTGTATTGCTGCGGGCGAAACAAGGATCAGAAGAGCTGATTCCGCCGTTAAAAAGTGCAGGACTGATGGTAGAAGATGTGCCGATTTATGAGACAGTCTGTGAATTGCAGGGCATTTTAAAGGAAACCATTGAAAAGATGCAGGCGCAGGGAGAGATCGATCTGGTTACCTTTACCAGTGCATCGACTGTTCGGGGATTTGTTCAGGCACTCCCTGAAGTAGATACTGCCAAAATACAGGCAGTCTGCATTGGAGAACAGACTGCAGCCGAGGCAAAAAAATATGGGATGCAGGTGCAGATTTCAAAGGAGGCATCCGTAGCAAGCATGGTGTCAAAGATTTTGGAACTGGCAGAAAACTAGGGAGGAGAACATGAGGTGGCAAAATACATAGGAAAAAGACTGGCAATGGGGATTCTTTCCTTATTTGTGCTGGCAACTGTCACATTTTTTCTGACCAGAGCAATCCCGGGAAGTCCTTTTCAGGGAGCAAATGTGTCGGAGAGTGTGCTGCAGATGATGGAGGAAGAATATGGATTACATCAGCCGGCAGGGGTCCAGTATGTCACATATATGAAGCATCTGCTTCGCGGAAATCTGGGATATTCTTATCAAAATCCGTCCGAATCGGTTGCAAATATCATTCAAAGATCCTGGCCGGTGACTGCGGTGATCGGAGTTCTGGCGATTCTTCTGGCAATGATCGTCGGAATCGGGATTGGAGTCTGGCAGACTTTTTCGAGACACAGGCTGCTTCGGGGAGGGCTTTTTACTGGAACACTTCTGATCGGAGGAGTTCCCAATTTTGTGGCAGCACTTTTGCTGATGCTTGTATTTGGAGTCTGGCTGAAATGGCTGCCGGTCAGTGGACTGGATTCCTGGAAAAATTACATTCTCCCGGTATGCGCTCTGGCGCTGTATCCCGCCTGTTCGCTGGCACGGCTGACCGGGACACTTCTTGCCCAGGAGAAACAAAGAGATTATGTACTTCTGGCGCGAACGAAAGGACTGAAAAAAAGACAGATCCTGTTTACGCACATTCTGCCGCATATCTGGATTCCGGTGCTGAATTATCTGGGACCTGCAAGCGCGTTTCTTTTGACAGGAAGTTTTGTGGTGGAGAGCATTTTTACCATTCCGGGGCTTGGCAGACAGTTTGTAAGTTCCATTGCAAACCGGGATTATACACTCATTCTCGGATTGACGATCTTTATGGGGGCAGTCGTGATCCTGATTCAGCTGGCAGTGGACTTACTTAGTGCGTGCATTGATCCGAGAGTGCGAAGAAGCTATGTAGATGAGGAGTAAGAGCAGTGCAAAGGAGAAGCAATGAAGCAGATAAATTTTAGAAAAAACGAAAAAATAACAGTGGGACTGATCCTGCTTTTGCTCTGCATTTTTTTAGCAGTACTGGTTCCGGCCCTGTCACCTTGGACATCTACAGAAATGCATGCGGATATCCGCAATCAGGGAATATCCTTCTCCCATCCTTTCGGGACAGATAAGTTTGGAAGAGATCTGTTTGTACGGGTTTGGTGCGGAGTCAGGATCAGTTTGTGTGTCGGACTTGCAAGTGCACTTTTAAACGGCGCGCTGGGTGTTTTATATGGAGCGGCATCCGGGTATGCGGGAAAAACCGCAGATAATATTCTGATGCGGATCGCGGATATTGTGGCATCGGTTCCGTCTCTTTTGTATGTGATCCTGATCATGATGGTACTGGGAGCGAATGAGGTAAGCATCCTTGTGGGACTTTGTATATCCGGCTGGATTGAAACAGCGCGAATTGTAAGAGGAGAAGTGATGCGGATCAAAGAACGGGAGTTTGTTCTGGCATCCCGGCTTGCGGGAGCCGGCCCTCTTCGGATTTTTCTGACCCATCTTTTGCCGAATGCTGCAGGACCGATTGTGGTAAGTCTTACATTTCTGGTACCGCAGGCTATTTTTACCGAAGCATTTTTGAGCTTTATGGGAGTCGGGATTCCGGCGCCAAGAGCCAGTCTTGGCACCATGATCCAGGCAGCCAGAAGCCAGATTTTCGTGCATCCGTATCAGATGCTGATTCCGACAGCAGTGCTGTGTATCCTGATACTGTCGCTGAATCTGATCGGGGCAGGACTGGAAGCAAAAATCCGCAGAAGAAGGGAAGGAATGTAAGATGAAGCTGTTAGAAGTAGAAAATCTGACTGTACAGTATCCGGGAAGCACCAATCCGGCATGCAAGGTATCTTTTCAGGTAGAATCCGGAGAACTGCTTGGGATCGCAGGGGCTTCCGGTGCAGGGAAAAGCACGGCGATGCTGTCATTGATGGGGATTTTGCCGGAACAGGTACAGATCACCAGCGAAAAATTGAAGCAGCACGGGACAAAAGCAATGATCTTTCAGGATGCTTCGGCATCTTTAAATCCGCTGGTCCGTGTGGGAAAGCAGCTCACAGAGACCATTTTGGCACATCAGAGGTGTACCGGAAAAGAAGCCAGAGAGCGGGCGGAAACACTTCTGGATGAAGTGGGAATTCAAAATCCCGGGCAGAGAATGAAGCAGTATCCGTTTGAGCTTTCCGGCGGAATGAAGCAGAGGGTGGCAATCGCGATCGCACTTGCATGTAATCCGGATCTGATCATTGCGGATGAGCCGACCACAGCGCTGGATGTGACCGTACAGAGACAGATCCTCGATCTGTTGAAAAAAATTGCAGAAGAGACGCATACAGCCATCGTACTGGTCAGCCATGATCTGGGTGTGATCGCCTCCATGTGCAGCAGGGTGCTGGTGATGAAAGAGGGGCGGATCGTAGAAGAGGGAAGTATGGAGCAGATTTTTTATGAACCGGTACATCCTTATACGAAGAAACTCTCGGACATGGCAAGAAAGCTTTATCAGGTGCCGGAGAAAAAAAGGACCGGAGAAGTTATTTTAAGGACACAGGGACTGGGAAGAAGCTTTGTAAAAAATTCCCTGTTTGGAAAATCCAGATCTCTGGAAGCGGTGGAACCGCTGTCTTTTGAGATTCATAAGGGTGAGACCTTTGGATTGGTAGGAGAGAGCGGATCCGGGAAGACGACTCTTGCAAGAATGCTGACAGGGATTATTCCTCCGAGCTGCGGCAGTTTTTCCTGTGAAGGGAAGATCCAGATGATCTTTCAGGAGACATCGGCATCCTTTGATCCGGAATTTTCACTGGAACGGATCCTGGAGGAGCCTCTGGTGATTCAGAAAAAAGGCTCCAAAAAGGAGCGGGAAAAACGTGTGGCAGAAATGCTCGGACTGGTTCAGATGGAAAAAATCGACGTCAGAAAAACGACAGCGGCTCTTTCCGGAGGGCAGCGTCAGAGAATTGCAGTGGCAAGGGCATTACTTTTAAATCCGGAGCTTTTAATCTGTGACGAATCGTTTTCTTCGCAGGACATCCTTACGCAGTCTCAGCTTCTGGAGCTTCTGGAAGAGATTCAGAGAAAGACACAGCTGTCCTATTTGTTTATTTCCCATGATCTGCAGGTAGTCAGACGGATCAGCCAGAGGATGGGAGTTATGTATCTTGGAAGTATGGTAGAGCAGGGATTGACTGCGGAGATTTACGAGGAGCCGTGGCATCCGTATACAAAAGAACTGCTGCGGGCAATGCTGCCGCTTGATCCGAAGAAAGCAGCCAGACAGAAACGACTGATCCTGAAGGAAACGAGAAATCATTCTCAGGATACAGAAAACGGCTGTCCATATGCACCGAGATGCCGGTATGCAATGGAGTGCTGCCACAAAGAAAAACCTGGAAACTATCGGTTTGGTGAAAGAGAAGTGCGGTGCTTTTTGTATTCGGAAGCGCATACCAAAAAGCGTGCAAAGGATTACCATATGACTTCTCAGATTTGAGAACAGAAGAGAATGGAGAAGAGCATGAAGAAAAAAATGACAGCGATTGCCATGTGTATCTGCATTCTGGCAGGCATGATAACAGGGTGCAATGCTTCGGATCAGAAGAAGACAGAAGCACGTACAAAAAAAGAAATTACGATTGCAGTAAACAGTGAAACAGGAGGGATGGATCCGGCGGGAAATATTGCACTGACCTATCTTTCCTATTCGGTCACAGCACTGGACGAACTGCTGACATTTGATGAAAATGGAGAAATCGAATACCGGGCGGCACAGTCCTATGAGGTGAATGAGGATTCTACAGAATGGACATTTCATTTAAGAGAAGGGGCCTGCTGGTCGGATGGAACACCGGTGACTTCGGCCGACTTTAAAAATACCATCGTGCGGGCACTGGATCCTAAAAGTGGAAGTGGATATGCGAACTATCTGTTTCCTATTGAACACGCAGAGGAAATTTATGAAGGAACGGCTGATATGGAGAGCCTTGGTGTTGAAACACCGGATAAAAATACTCTGATTTTTCATTTGAGTAAGCCGTGTGTGTATTTTCTGGAGCTTTTGCGTCTTCCGGTCTACACACCGTCCTGCAGTAAATATGCGAAAGAGACAGGCAGCGGATGGGATAAAAATCCAGAGACCAGTCTGTCAAACGGACCGTTTTATCTGGAAAAATATGTACCCGAGCAATATTTTGTCCTGAAAAAGAATGAGCGTTACTGGAATGCAGATGCGGTGCATCTGGAGCGGATCACCTATCGCTTTTTTGAAGAACAGCAGGCAATGTTAAGTGCTTATGAGACCAAAGAGGTCGATGTGGCAGTCTCCCTTCCTTCTGTCGTCATGGAACTGTATCAGGGGAAAGACGATCTGGTAGTGACAGACAATATCGCGACGCGCTATATTTATCCGAATCTGGATGTGAAGCCTCTGGATGATGTGCGTGTGCGGGAGGCGATCAATCTTGCCATCAACCGGGAGGATCTTTGTAAGATGGTAGGAGAAGACACAGAGTCGACTGTGAATTTCGTGGCAAAGCGTATGAAAAATAATACGACCGGAGAGTATTTTGTGGAAGAGGCAGATCCTCCATTTGAGGAAAATGTGGAAAAGGCAAGAGAGCTGCTCTCTCAGGCGGGGTATCCGGATGGGAAAGGATTTCCTGTTTTGACCTACAAATATCCGTCTCTGGAATTAGATGCAGATACGGCCCAGGTGATCCAGGAGCAGCTCAAGCAGAATCTGAATATAGAGATCAAGCTGGAGGCGCAGGAATTACAGACCAATTATGCGACCAGAAGAGCCGGGAACTTTGATCTTTGCCGGATGAACTGGACGGCAGATTTTGCAGATCCGTACACCTACTTATCCATGCTTTTGTCAAATGGAACGTATAACTGCAGTGGAGTCCGGGATGAAAAATACGATCGTCTGGTAGAAGCCTCGGATGTGGAAACAGATCCTGTAAAACGAAATGCACTGCTTCATGAGGCAGAGCAGTGGGCAGTGGGAGAGCAGTTTTATATCATTCCTTTGTTTTCTATGAAAAGCTGTAATCTGATTCGGCCGGATATCACAGGAGTGAGTCAGATTCCGGCAACCGGAGCACTGGAATACCGGTATGCAGATGTGAAAGGAGACTGAAATGTTTCACGTAGTGACAGGCGGAAGTGGGAGCGGGAAATCCGCATATGCAGAAGAACAGATTTGTATGCTCAAAAAAAAGACAAATTCCCGTCATCTGTATTATATTGCAACCATGGTCCCTTATGGGAAAGAGACAGAACAAAAGATCCTGCGCCACAGACAGATGCGAAATGGAAAAGGATTTGAGACGTTGGAATGTTTTACAGACCTTAAGAAGATGGTTCAGACCGAGCCGGGTTTTCGCGCGGATGCGGCAGAAGAGGGAATCTGTGTACTTCTGGAATGTATGTCGAATCTGACCGCAAATGAGTTGTATTTGGATACAGGCGCAAAAGAACGGACCAGGGAAGCCGTTCTTGAAGGAATTCGGGAATTAGAAAAACGCTGCCGGGGACTTGTGGCAGTCACAAATGAAGTGTTTTGTGATCTGCCTCCGGCTGACGAAGAAATGCAGGAATACTTAAGCGTACTGGGAACGATCAACTGCCGGATGGCAAAAATGGCAGATCAGGTGACAGAAGTTGTTTATGGAATACCGGTGGAGGTGAAAAAGGGATGAAAATGGTAATCGGAGGAGCTTATCAGGGGAAAACAGACTATGCAAAACAGGTATATCCAAACCTTGTGTGGAGTGACGGGGCATCCTGCGACCTGAAAGACATTTTTTCCTGTTCGGGAATTGTTCATTTTGAAGAATTTGTAAGGCGCTGGATCCGGGAAAACAAAGCAGAGCATGCAACGGATCTGGCAGAGCAGATTTTACAGGAAAATCCTGAGCTGATCGTAGTGACTGCGGAAGTCGGATACGGACTGGTTCCTGTGGATGCGTTTGAAAGACAGTACAGAGAAGCTGTGGGAAGAATCTGTACAAATCTTGCAGCCTGTGCAGATCGGGTAGATCGGGTACAGTGCGGGATCGGGACCAGGATCAAGTGAGAAGGAGAACAGAAAGATGAAGACAGAGTTGGAAAATGTATTGCCGCAGGATATTGAAAAAAGAAGTTTTGAGATCATTACAGAAGAGCTGGGAGAGGTCAGTCTGATTCCGGGAACAGAACCGATCGTAAAGCGCTGTATTCATACAAGCGCAGATTTTGAGTATGCAAAGAGTCTGAAATTTTCAGAAGACGCAGTTCAAAGGGCAATGGATGCAATCCGTGACGGAGCGTGGATCGTGACCGATACGCAGATGGGAAAATCAGGGATCAACAAGAAAAAACTGGCACAGTACGGAGGCGAAGTGTGCTGTTTTATGTCTGACGAAGAGACTGCAAACATGGCAAAAGAACAGGGAACAACGCGCGCGGTTGCCAGCATGGAGCGTGCGGCCAAGCTGGATAAAAAACTGATCTTTGCCATTGGCAATGCGCCGACTGCGCTGATCCGGTTGTATGAGATGATTCAGGAAGGAAGATTAAAACCCGAGCTGATCATTGGAGTGCCGGTGGGGTTTGTCAATGTGGTACAGTCAAAAGAACTGATCCTGTCACTGAACGACACACCGTATATCGTGGCAAGAGGACGAAAAGGCGGAAGCAATATCGCAGCATGTATCTGCAATGCGTTGTTGTATATGATGGATGAAAAGAAGTGACGAGGGAGAGAAGAGCATGGGCGGATATTATTTTCCGATGTTTGTGGATATTTCGACAAAGAGGATTCTTGTGATCGGCGGGGGGAAAATTGCGGCAAGAAGGGTGCGTACGCTGTTAAAATTTGCAGAGCACATTGAGGTGACAGCGCCTGAGATCTGTGATGAAATGAAGGACATTCTGAAAGAAGAGGAAAAAAAGGAAGTGCCCCAGGCAGTGTGGAGTTCTCGAAAAGTTTTGGAAGAAGATCTGAAAGATACATCTGATTTTTTGAATGGGGCAGACATTGTGCTGACTGCGACCGATGACCGCAAGCTGAACCAAAAAATCGTAAGTGCGTGCAGAATGCGTAAGATTCTGGTAAATACTGCAGATGACAAATCCCTGTGTGATTTTTACTTTCCTGCAGTGACTGAAAAAGACGGTGTCGTGATTGGAATGAATTCCGGTGGGAAGAGTCCGAAGACGGTGCGTAAGGTCCGGGAATATCTGGAGAAATATCGCTGAAATCTTACGGGATTATGTTGTTGGCATTTACAATTTAGAAACGATTGAGCTTTTTCTGTTTTATCAGTATAATGAAAATAATAAAACTTGTTGGAATCTATGAAATGAGGTGATCATGTGACAGTCGAACAAATGAGGCGAAAAAGACAGCAGTTTGGCTATAGTTGTGAGCAGCTATCGGAGCTATCAGGAGTCTCTTTGGAAACGGTGCAAAAGATTTTCCATGACAATGAGGAAGTATTCAGCCCGGATATACTGAAACAAATAGAATCTGTATTTGAGAATAAAAGAGACTCTGATAGGGGCTTTTCTTATGTGTGCGAATCGAAGATGGAATATGGAATATCAAAAAAAAGTCGAGAGTGTACTCTTGAGGATTACTATCAACTTCCGGATGAAAGACGAGCAGAGTTGATTGATGGTGTGATCTATGATATGTCTGCGCCTACAATTATTCATCAGAAGATCAGCTTGGAAATCAGTGTACGGCTTCATGCTTTCATCAGCCAAAAGAAGGGAGCATGCATGGTTTTTTCTGCACCGGTAGATGTACAGCTTGATTGTGATGAAAAGACAATGGTACAGCCGGACGTTTTGGTGGTATGTGACCGTGAGAAAATAGTTCCGACACATGTGTATGGAGCTCCGGATCTGATTATGGAAATCTTGTCCCCTGCTACAAGAAAAATTGATATGAATATCAAACATAGCAAATATGCGGCAGCGGGAGTCAGGGAATACTGGCTTATCGACCCGGATAAGAAAAAAGTTGTAGTGTATGATCTGGAAAATGAAGAACTTCCGGTTGTCTATGGATTTGAAAATCGTGTACCTGTGGGAATATTCCAGGGGGAATGTGAGATTGATTTTTCCGAAATATATGAGTCTGTAAAGTTTTTGTATCAGGAGTGATTGACTCCTGATTACAGTAATTTTTCTAAAATATACCTCTGCGGGGTCATACCCAGTGACCGGTATAATTCCTGTGCAGATTCATTGAATTCCCATACCATCAGATCGATTCTTGTGGCTCCGAGTTCTTTTGCTTTTTGTTCCATTTCATGAAAAAGAGTCGTTGCGATTTTCTGACCACGGTAAGAAGGGTGTACAAACATATCATCTACATATGCGATGAGTGTTCCGGTCACCATATTGCTTTTGGTCCGGAGCGCGGCAATGATAAAACCGGCGATAAAATGGTCATCTGTCATTGCAAGAGCTATGTGATTGCCGTCGGTTGTTATTTCACGGAAGTCGGCTTCTGAATAAATGTGACTTGCAGGAATAAATAAATCAGGGCGTCCCTGAACATGAAGGTCGTGAAGCTCCTGCATATAAGAATCGATCACAGGATAATCCTCTGGGATCAGTGGGTGGATGTTCATAAGTTGTCTCCTTTTCTGAAAAATCAAATCATGTTATTTGTGGGTCAGGTTTCCACGGAATTGCTTACATAGAAACTGAAATCTATTGAATCGGCTCTCCGATTTTCATCTGATAACCACAAAATCATTCATATTATCATTATAGTTCATTCAAATACCGAATGGAAGAAAATTATTTGGCCATAGTGATGTACTGGCAACAGAAAAATATAAAAAAACAGTAGCCGTTCCACTGCATTTAGTGATAAAATATTAACAAAAGAATTACAGCAAATGATGACAGGAGGAATTGACAATGGCAAAGGTATTGATCAGCCCGGGAAAATATGTGCAGGGCGCAGGAGAGATGAAAAAACTGGGAGAATATGCTCAGAATTATGGAAAGAAGGCTCTGATCCTGATCAGCAAGGGTGGATACAAGCGAATCGGAGCAATGGTGGAGAAAAGCTTTGAAGGAAAAGAATGTGGATATGTTTTTGATTACTTCAATGGTGAATGCAGTAAAAAAGAAATCAAACGTCTTGGAGAAATCGTGAAAAAAGAAGCGTGTGATGTCGTGATCGGTATCGGCGGAGGTAAGATTTTTGATACTGCAAAGGCAGTGGCATATTATGAAAAGACGCCGGTTCTGATCTGTCCGACGATCGCATCTACAGATGCACCGTGCAGCGCACTTTCTGTAATTTATACAGAAGAAGGTGTGTTTGAGGAGTATTTGTTCCTGCCGTCCAATCCGGATATGGTCATGATGGATACAGAGATTATTGCAGAATCACCGGTTCGCCTTACCGTTGCCGGAATGGGAGATGCTCTTGCAACTTATTTTGAAGCAAGAGCGTGTCAGAGATCAGATGCCGCATCCTGTGCAGGCGGAAAGATTACCGGGGCAGCTATGGCTCTTGCAAAATTGTGTTTTGATACGCTGATGGAGGAAGGTGTGAAGGCGAAGCTTGCACTGGAAGCAGGTGCCTGTACAGAAGCAGTGGAAAAAGTGATCGAGGCAAATACACTGCTGTCCGGAATTGGCTTTGAAAGCGGCGGTCTTGCAGGAGCACATGCGATTCACAATGGTCTGACAGTACTCGAAGAATGTCATCATATGTACCATGGAGAGAAAGTGGCATTTGGAACGATCACACAGCTGGTGCTTGAGAACATCCCGTCAGAAGAGCTGCAGCAGGTGATCGATTTCTGCATCGAATGTGGACTTCCGGTTACACTGGAACAGCTGGGAGCAGGTAAGATTACGGAAGAACAGTTGATGAAAGTGGCAGAGGCAGCCTGTGCCGAGACAGATACTCTGCACAATATGCCGTTTGAAGTGACACCGAAGAAAGTGGCAGATGCGATCAAGGCGGCAGATGCGTACGGACATTATTTTCTCGGAGAGTAAGCTTGTATCTGGTCAGAAAAAATGACGGCGGATGCTGTCCATGGCGAAAGTCAGGATGGCATTCGCCTTTTTCTGTGCTATAATAAAAGTTCAGAAATACAACAGGAGAATAGTGACTGTTCATACAGTAACGGAGAATGGCAATTTATGAATCAGGTAATACAGACAGTTCTGGCAGCATTTTCAAACCAGAATATTGAGATAAATACAGCCAGAAAGCTGGCAAATCTAAAAAAATTAGATCCGCTTCATCTCTGGGTGGAGAAAGAAGATATTGTGATAAAAACAGAGTGTGGAAAGACTCCTTTGAGATTATATTTCCCATCAGAAGAGACAAAAAGGCAGAAAGAAGAGATTTCCTCCGCGATTTTTTTTATCCATGGAGGAGGATGGTCTACAGAGAGTGTAGAAACATATGACAGAATCTGCAGTATGCTATCAAAATCTGTTGACAAGACCGTCATATCTGTAGAATATCGCCTGGCGCCGGAGTATCCGTTTCCGGCAGGGCTTGAGGATTGTTATCTGGCTGCAAGGGCACTGTATCAGGGGAAAATCTTTCCAAAGATTGAGCCGGGACAGATTTCTGTTATGGGAGACAGCTCCGGAGGAAATCTGGCGGCAGCCTTGTGTCTGCTGGCAAGAGACCGAGGGGAATTTTCAATTCATAAGCAAATTTTGGTCTATCCGGCAGTGAACAACTGCTACACACTGGATTCTGCATATGATTCGATTCGGGAGAACGGAGAAGGATATCTGCTTACCAGAGGAAAGATGCATGATTATCTGCAGCTTTATATCGGGAAGCAGGAGGATTTAAAAAGTCCGTATGTGGCGCCTGTTCTTGCAGAAGATTTGACAAATATGCCGGAAACGCTGGTGCTGAGTGCAGAGTTTGATCCGCTTAGAGATGAGGACGAGGATTATGCCAAAAGACTGAAAGAAGCCGGAAATAAGGTGACGTGCTATCGGATCGCAGGGGCATTTCACGGGTATTTTGCACTTGGAGTTTCAAGACTTCATGTGGAAGAGAGTTTTGCGTATATTGACCATTTTTTACGGGAGGGGTAACGATGCAGAAAAAGAAACGTTCACAGTGGAGAAAGCTGGACAATGCAGCACAGGCATTTCCGGCAGCAACCGGGAAGAAAGATACCAGGGTATTCCGGCTGTATTGTGAACTGAAAGAGGATGTCATAGAGGAAGTTCTGCAAAAAGCAGTGGAATGTACGCTGGAAAAGTATCCGCTGTATTGTTCGGTTCTCAGGAAAGGGCTGTTCTGGTTCTATATGGAGCAGCGGAATTTAAAACCAAAAGTCAAGGCAGAAGATCGGCCGCCCTGCAGCGGACTGTATGTGCCTGATCAGAAAAGCTTTCTGTTTGAGGTTTCTTATTATAAAAAGAAAATAAATCTGGAAGTGTTTCATTGTCTGACTGATGGGACGGGAGCGCTGAATTTTTTAAAAGAACTGGTGCGGAATTACCTGATGATTTGTTATCCACAGGTGGAGTTTCCGCCTGTTTCAGAAGAAGAGATTTCCACAGCCAGTGATCACGAAGAAGACAGCTTTTCGCAGTATTATTCAAAATCAGATTATGGCAGTGTCAAAAAGAGCAGACCTGCATTCCAGCTGAAGGGGGAAAGGCTGGAGCAGGAGGAGATGTCTGTTTTAGAGGTGGTTCTTTCCGCGAAAGAAGTATACAGAAAGGCAAAATCATACGGGGTGTCAGTCACGGTATTTCTCTCTGCCGCACTGCTTTGTGCGATTCACGAGGAGATGCCGAGAAGTCAGATGAAAAAGCCGGTCACTCTGATGGTGCCGGTGAATCTGAGAAATTATTTTCCCTCCTATTCCATGACGAACTTTTTTGGTTGGATTGAAGCTGGTCAGGTGTTTGAAGAAAATACGAGATTTGAGGAAGTTTTGCAGAATCTGCAGCATGTCTTTCGAACAGAACTTGTAAAAGAGCGGATTGCAGACAATATGAACCGGCTTGTCCGTCTGGAAAAAAATCCTCTGCTTCGGGCCGTGCCTCTGGAGATTAAAAACCTGTTTTTGCTGGCTGGAACGACGCTTGGCGGGAGAAGTATTTCCGCGATTTATTCCAATATCGGAAAAATCCAGCTTCCGGATGTGTTTGAGACCTATGTGGATTCGTTTGGATTTTTTACAAGTACGGACAAGCTGCAGATGTGCTCCTGCTCTTACGGGGATAAAATGAGAGTAGGGATCACCTCGAAAATACTGAGTCATAATATCCAGCGGAATTTTCGGCGGATCTTAAAAGAGGAAGGGATTCACGTTACAGAACAAGAGAATGACTTCCCCGGATATCAGGAAAAGAAGCTGGGACTGATGCAGAAGAGTATGCAGATTTTTACGTTTTTGTGTATTGCTGCGGTTGTGATCAGCTGGGTGGTCAATCTGATGCTTCCTTCCGGATTTTTGTGGGCAGGCTTTGTGAGCGGGGGAGTACTTTGTACCTGGCTGTTTGTAATGGTAGGCTATAAAAAGCGCAGGAACCTTCTGAAAAATGGAATGTGGCAGCTTCTGCTCATATCGGCAGCGGGGCTTTTGTGGGACGTTTTTACCGGATGGCATGGATGGGCAGTGGATTTTGTACTCCCGCTTGCATCGCTGGTCATTCTTGCAGCAATGACAGTGGTCGCAAGGGTGTGCAGGCTGGAGGAAAACGAATATTTGTTTTATCTTGTTCAGATCGGCGCCTTTGGATGTATTCCGGGAATTCTTCTGGCAGCAGGGGCAGTCCGGATCCGGTATCCGTCTTTACTTTGTACAGGAATCAGCATTCTGTTGCTGGCCGGAATCGTAGTTTTTCGTGGAAAATCGTTCGTTCGGGAGATTAAGAAAAAATTCCGGGTTTGAAAATGTAAAAAATGTAATAAAAAGTAGAAGGAAACTATTGAAAATTGTTTAAAATAAACATATAATTATAAAAGAAAAATAAATTTATTAAAATTCTCTAAAGAGAAGGAGGGGGATTTCTATGATTAGTTTCTTTCTATGTCTGCTTCTGTTGATCGGAGGCTATTTTGTCTACGGGAAGATCGTAGAAAACACATTTGCACCGGATGACAGGGAGACGCCTGCTGTCAAAATCAATGACGGTGTGGATTACGTGGTAATGCCGCAGTGGAAGCTCTTTTTAGTGCAGCTTTTAAACATTGCAGGCCTGGGACCGATTTTTGGTGCCATGCAGGGAGCCCTGTGGGGACCGATCGTATTTTTATGGATCACATTTGGTACGATTTTTGCAGGCGGTGTCCATGATTACTTTTCAGGTATGCTTTCTGAAAGAAATAATGGTACATCAATTTCAGAGGTTTGTGGTATTTACCTTGGAAATGCAATGAAAAATGTGATGCGTGTATTCAGTGTGGTTCTGCTGGTTATGGTAGGAACTGTGTTTGCAGTCGGACCTGCAGGTCTGATCGTGACATTGTTCAAGGAGGGCGGAATCGGCGGAATTCTTGCCAGTACAGAATTCTGGCTCTGGATCATTCTGGCATACTATTTTATCGCAACATTTATTTCTATTGATAAGATCATCGGACGGATTTACCCGGTATTCGGAATCTGCCTGATCATCATGGCGGTAGGAGTTATCATTGGAATCTTTACACATTCCGAGTTTGTGATCCCGGAAATCTGGAATAACTTCTCCAGTATGCATCCGGACGGTGCGCCGATCTGGAGCGTTATGTTTATCACAGTTGCCTGCGGAGCGATTTCCGGATTCCATTCTACACAGTCACCGCTGATGGCACGTTGTATGAAATCAGAGCGTCAGGGACATTTTGTATTTTATGGAGCTATGGTGGCGGAAGGTGTGATCGCACTGATCTGGGCTGCTGCAGGATGCGCATTGTATGAAGTGACAGGCGGTCTGAGTACAGGATTAAGCGCGATTCTCGCAAATGGCCAGTCAGCAGCGATTTATGATGTCTGCTCAAAGACAATGGGAGGAATCGGAGTTGCACTGGCGATGATCGGTGTTATCGTATGCCCGATCACATCCGGAGATACGGCATTTAGAAGTGCAAGACTGGTATTGGCGGACTGGTTTAAGATCGAGCAGTCCAAATACAGCAAACGTTTGTTGCTTTGTGTTCCGTTGTTAGGTGCAGGTGCCATTATCGGACATCTGGATTATACGATCGTCTGGAGATATTTCAGCTGGACCAACCAGACACTGGCAATGATCGTTCTCTGGACAGCAAGTATGTATCTGTTCCGTGAGAAGAAGAATTACTGGCTGACAGCAGTTCCGGCTACCTTTATGAGTGCAGTCTCCATGACATATTTCTTCTATGCGAAAGAATGTCTGGGACTGGGAACAGCTGTTGCGTATCCGGCAGGTATCATTCTGGCAGCAGGATTCCTTGCCATTTTCCTGTATGCAACGAGAAAACCTGCGAAAGCAGCAAAATAAAGTGTTTTCATAAAACACAAACAGAAAGGACTGACACGAGATGATATGGAAACCAAAGCAGTTGGGCAGACAGAAAATAGAAGAGCGGGAGCTGGAAGCGGATAAAAAGAACTGCAGGAGATTCGGCCCCTGTGGAGTGGGTCAAAAGGCTCTTTATCTGAGCAGCTTTTACTTTGACAGAAGATATTATGTAGCTCTGGACTCGGTATCAAGAGTATTTAAAAGAGTAGCCATGAGTAAAGGTGGTTTTTCGGGAAAAGGAATGTTTGCCACGATTCCATATCTGGTCGTGCAGTATGACGGCGGAGAGGAAAAGCAGTGTATTTTCAAAAGAGAAGAGCAGGTAGATGCACTGCTTGACCATATCCGAAGTATCCGTCCCGAGATGCCGGTGCACAGCGTGCAGGCAGAAAAAAAACTGCTGGAGAAACAGCGGATACTTGAACAGAAAAAAGCAAGGATTGCTTTTTCGGATGCGCGGGAAGAAATCCAATGGTTAGAAAAATGTGCGCAGTTTTTGGAAAAAAGACCTGAGTTATATCGGGAACTGAGCAGCTGTGCGAAGAGAAAAAGAACCTATGATAAGAGCAATCCTGCTTATAAATGGGCAGCGCTTTTCATTACCCTGATGGGGATTGCGGCACTGGTTTACGGGATTTATGCGCTGGTCACAAAAGCGGGATTCGGAATTTATTTTCTGCTGTTCGGACTGGCCGCCATCTTTTTCTTCTCCAGTGCGAATGTTCTTCCTACTGCCCGCAATAACAGGCGGTATGTGGAAGACAGGCTGAAGAAGGCGATAGAAGCGATGTATCGCTACATTGCAGAATATCCGAAGTTTCCTCTTCCGGCGTGTTATGCACATCCGGCAGTACTTCGAAGAATGATTGATATTATTGCAGAAGAACGGACACGGTCTGTGGCAGAAGCTCTGGAATTGCTGAAGCAGGATTTGAAAGCAATGAATTCCAGTGTGGAGCTTGAGCAGGAAGAATACGATGAGGTCATGGCGATCAAGCCGATGTTTCTTGTGAAAGACTATGAATAATATGAAAAGAAAATAGCCGGGGAAGGAATCAGAAATGGTTCTTTCCCCGGCTGTTTTATTTTGATGATTGAAAACAATGTAAAATTATTATAATGCGGAAAGAAAAAAATTGCTATAAAATTTTACTTGAAATATACCCCATAAGGGTATATAATGCGTGTATGAAATGAGGTGAAAGAAATGGAAGAAAAAAGAGAGTGCTGTCATACAACAAAGACAAAAGAACGCACAGAAAAAGAATATAAAGATTTGATCCATCGTCTGAACAGGATTGAAGGTCAGGTGCGGGGAATCAAAAAAATGGTAGAAAGTGATACGTATTGTACGGACATTCTGATCCAGGTCTCAGCAGTTAATGCGGCGTTGAACAGCTTTAGTAAAGTGCTGCTTGGCAATCATATCCGGACCTGTGTGGCAGAGGATATCCGTCAGGGAAAAGAAGAGACAGTGGAAGAGTTAGTAGCAACGCTTCAAAAACTGATGAAGTAAAGTGAGGTGATATTGTGAAGCAATACAATGTGAACGGAATGAGCTGTGCGGCATGCAGTACAAGAGTGGAAAAGGCAGTTTCCAAAGTTGAGGGAGTGACTTCGTGTTCAGTCAGTCTTCTGACGAATTCCATGGGCGTGGAGGGAGATGCGAAAGAAGCAGACATTCTTGCAGCAGTGGAAAAAGCGGGATATTCAGCTTCTGTAAAGGGAGAGAATACCGCAAAGCCGACAGAACATGCAGAAGAGGAATTTCTGAAAGATAAAGAGACTCCGGTCTTAAAAAAGCGGCTGATCTTATCGTTTTGTTTCCTTGTGCCGCTGATGTATCTTTCGATGGGACATATGATGTGGAACTGGCCGCTTCCCGGGATTCTGGCAGAGAATCATGTGGCAATGGGAATTTTACAGCTCTTGCTGACAGGATGTGTGATGATCATCAATCAGAAGTTTTTTGTCAGTGGATTTCAAAGTCTGCTGCACGGCGCGCCTAATATGGATACGCTGGTAGCACTTGGAGCAGGCGCTTCATTTGGCTACAGCACCTATGCATTGTTTGCCATGACAGATGCACAGATGCGTCAGGATATGGCAGGCGTGATGACTTATATGCATGAGTTTTATTTCGAATCTGCAGCGATGATTCTGACATTGATCACTGTCGGTAAGATGCTGGAGGCACGTTCCAAAGGAAAGACTACAGATGCCTTAAAAGGCCTGATGCGCCTGGCGCCAAAGACGGCGGTTGTGATCCGGAACGGGCAGGAACAGACAGTTTCCATCGAGCAGGTGAGAAAAGGGGATGTGTTTGTGGTTCGCCCGGGTGAGCATATACCCGTGGATGGTATTGTGCTGGAAGGAAGCAGTGCGATTGATGAATCGGCGCTTACAGGAGAAAGTATTCCGGTAGACAAAAAAGCAGGAGACATTGTTTCTGCTGCGACACTCAATCAGTCGGGGTATATCCGTTGTGAGGCATCCCGTGTGGGAGAGGACACGACACTGTCCCAGATTATCCAGATGGTCAGTGATGCAGCAGCAACCAAGGCGCCGATTGCAAAAGTTGCAGACAAAGTATCCGGAGTCTTTGTTCCGATTGTAATCGTGATTGCGGTCATTACCATTGCCGTATGGATGCTGGCAGGAGAGAGTGTGGGATTTGCGCTTGCAAGAGGAATTGCTGTTCTGGTGATTAGCTGTCCATGTGCGCTTGGTCTTGCCACTCCGGTAGCGATCATGGTCGGAAGCGGAAAAGGTGCAAAAAACGGTGTTATGTTTAAAACAGCGGTTTCTCTGGAAGAGACCGGAAAAGTTCAGATCGTGGCGCTGGATAAGACAGGAACGATTACCAGCGGGGAACCGAAAGTGACAGATGTTATTCCGGATAGTAAAATTGCAAGAGAAGAACTGCTGGAGATTGCGTATGCTCTGGAAAAGAAAAGTGAGCATCCGCTGGCAAAAGCAATTTTATCCTATGCAAAGGAGCAGAAAGTGCCAGATGGCATCGAAGTGAGTGAATTTCAGGCAGTGCCGGGAAATGGACTTTCCGGGCTGAATGATGGAGAGAATCTGACCGGAGGAAATTTGAACTTTATCCGCCAGCATGCTGAAGTATCAGAAAATGTGGAGGCAGAGGCGAGAAAACTGGCAGATCAGGGAAAGACCCCGTTATTCTTTGCCAGAAACGGAAGATTTCTGGGGATGATCGCAGTTGCAGATGTGATCAAAGAAGACAGTCCCCAGGCAGTGCAGGAACTGCAGAATATGGGAATCCGGGTGGTCATGCTTACAGGTGACAATGAACAGACAGCCCGTGCCATCGGAGCGCAGGCTGGAGTGGACGAAGTTATCGCAGGGGTACTGCCGGAAGGAAAAGAAGAAGTGATCCGCAGACTGAAGAATCAGGGAAAAGTAGCCATGGTCGGAGACGGTATCAATGATGCTCCTGCACTGACAAGAGCAGATATGGGAATTGCGATCGGAGCAGGAACAGATATTGCGATAGATGCTGCAGATGTGGTATTGATGAAGAGCAGACTTACGGATGTTCCGGCAGCGATTCGACTGAGTCGTGCGACACTTCGCAACATTCATGAGAATTTATTCTGGGCATTTATTTATAATGTCATCGGAATCCCGCTGGCAGCCGGAATCTGGTATCCATTGTTTGGATGGAAATTAAATCCTATGTTCGGAGCGGCGGCAATGAGTTTGTCCAGCGTTTGTGTTGTTACCAATGCACTTCGTCTCAACTGGTTCCGTATGAAGGACGCCACAAGAGATCGAAAAATAAAAACAAGAAAGAAACAGGAGGAAATGACAATGGAAAAAACAATGAAAATTGAAGGAATGATGTGTGGACACTGCGAGGCGTCTGTAAAGAAAGCACTGGAGGCACTTGCAGAGGTGGAAGCGGCAGAAGTAAGCCATGAGAAAGGCACAGCGGTTGTGACACTGCGCTCGGAGGTTTCTGATGAAGTACTGAAAAAGGCAGTGGAAGAGAAAGATTATACCGTTGTGGAAATCCGGTAGGATTTATTTGTCAGTATAAAAGAATTAAATAGCTGGATTAAAGAGAAAACAGTCGGGTAAAATTCCGGCTGTTTTTTTTACAAACTTTTGAACTGGTTCTTTACAAATAAAATGATGTGTGCTATATTGAAAACAACAAAAGGTAATACCTATTACATAATACTTTATAAGGAGAAGAGAAGATGTATCAGAGTCACGAATTTTATTTGAGAAGAGCGATTGAAATTTCAAAAGAGGCAAGAGAAGCAGGAAATACTCCGTTTGGAGCCCTTCTGGTCAACAAAGAGGGAGAGATCATTATGGAGCAGGGAAATATTGAGATCACAGAGAAAATCTGTACAGGGCACGCGGAAGCGACACTTGCAGCAAGAGCATCTCATGAATATTCCAGAGAGTTTTTGTGGGATTGTACATTATATACGACTGCAGAGCCATGTGCGATGTGTGCAGGGGCTATTTATTGGGCGAATATCGGAAGAGTTGTATACGGAATGACAGAGAGACGACTGTTGGAGCTGACAGGAAGTAATGAGCAGAACCCGACTTTTGATCTTCCATGCAGAGATGTATTTGCAAAAGGGCAGAAAGCAATTGAAGTAGTAGGACCGGTAGAGGCCGTTGAAGTAGAAGCAGCAAAGGTGCATGAGGGATATTGGGATTAAGTTCCAGTCAGGAGCAGAGTATGAAAGCGGAATATTTTGATGAAAAAGTAGGATGGACAAAGACGCTGCTGATCGGATTTCAGCATGTCCTTACCATGTGTCCGGGAACAATCGCGGTTCCCTTGATTTTAGCAGGAGCCCTGGGATTGGGGGAAAAAGAAACTGCATTTTTAGTAGCAGCCAATTTTTTTACAAGTGGAATTGCCATTCTGATTCAGGTAATCGGAATCGGAAAACTGGCAGGATCCAAATATCCCATTATTTTGGGTTCTTCCTTTGCACCTCTAAGCCCTATGATCCTGATCGGAAAAGAATACGGGATGCAGACACTCTTTGGCGCAGTGATCGCATCCGGTGCGATAATTTTTATCCTGTCTTTTTTTATGGATCAGATTTTAAAACTTTTCCCTCAGGTTGTAGTGGGAACATTTGTAACGTTGATCGGAATTACACTGGCGCCGACTGCACTGCGGGATCTGGCAGGCGGAGAAGGCAGCGAAAGTTTTGGGTCTGTTGAAAATCTGATTCTGGGTACTGCAGTTTTGATCTTTATCATTCTGGTAGAAAAGTATGCAAAAGGAATCTGGAAAAGTATGTCCCTGCTGCTCGGAATCGTGGCGGGAACGATCGTGGGATGTGGTCTGCACATGGTCGATTTTACATCAATCGCGCAGGCAGAAGTATTCCAGCCGGTGAAACCATTTTATTATGGAATGCCGGAGTTTAAAATATGGCCGATTTTTATTATGAGTATTTTCTGCATCATCAACATGATTCAGTGTATCGGAGTCTTTTCCGTAATGGATGAAATTGTTGGAATCCAGACAGACAATAAGACAAAGGAGAGAGGAATCAGAGGTCAGGCAGCAGCACAGATGGTGACTGGTATGTTCAATTCGGTTCCATCTACCATGTTCAATGAAAATGTAAGTCTGATCGGACTGACAAAAGTTAAAAGCAGATCCGTTGTTGCAGCAGCCGGCATTATGATCATTCTGGCAGGAATTTTCCCGAAGATTTCCGCGGTATTTACGGCTGTTCCTAAATCTGTGCTGGGAGGTGCAACACTGGCATTGTTCGGGGTGATCACTTCTTCTGGAATTTCCATTTTATCCAAACTGGATTTTTCAAAAGATAACAATTTCAAGATTGTAGGGACCAGCATTGCGATCGGAGTAGGCACAGCGTTTGCATCAGATGTTTTTGTGAATATTCCGAATGCATTGCAGATGGTATTAAGCAATGGTCTGTTTATGGTCAGCATCAGCGCGATTTTTCTGAATTTGATCTTGAATGGGAAAAAAGCTTTTTCTTGACAAAGAAAAGGGATTCTTCTATCATCATACATAGGTTAAGAGAAAGAGAGGAATCGCTTTGAGTACGCAGAAATTACGTGTAAAATCCTTGTCCGGACAGGCAAAGGAGGCCATTCTTCAATATATAGAAGAGATGGATCTAAAAACAGACAATAAGCTTCCAAGAGAAGAGGCACTTGCCGAGATGCTTGGAGTGAGCCGGATCACAATCCGTCAGGCATTGAATGATCTTGCGGCAGAGGGGATTATTTTCCGCAGACAGGGAAGGGGTACATTTGTCAATGTGGATTCTCTCAATATCAAGGTCACGTTCAGTCCCTGTATGGAATTGACGCAGATGATCAAAAAGAGCGGGTATGCTCCTTCCGTCAGACTTTTAAATATTCAAAAAGTAAAACGGGAGGAAGAAATCTGTTCTCTTCTTCAGATGCAGCCGGACGAACAGCTGGTAGTGGCAGAAAAGCTGTTTCTGGCAGACGATAAGATCTGTGCATTCTGCAGAGATTATTTCGGAATGAATCTGATCGGCGGGGAAGAGGCATTTGATATGTTTTCAAAGTATGAAGATTCGATTTACAAATATATTTATGAATTGTCCGGGGAAAAGGCGCAATGGGATAAAGTTGAGATCGATACAGTGAATCCGGCAGAAATTGCAGGATTAAAAAAATATGTATCTGTGAAAGAACTGGGTTTAAGTCCATATCTTTACCTGAAGACATTAAATTACAGTGAGAAAGATAAACCACTGGTCTATGCGAATGAATATTTTAACACGGAAATCATCAAATTTAATCTGATCCGTCAAAAGAATATACAATATTGAGAAAGGGCACTTCGTCTTGGTTGGATGAAGTGCCCTCGTTTTTTTATAAAAGATGTTCAAATGCATCATAAAATCCCGGATAGGAAACGTCAATACAGTGGCTGTCCAGAATTTTCGTGCGTCCGTCAGCTACAAGAGCTGCGATACTGAATGCCATGGCGATCCGGTGATCGAGCAGTGTGTGGATGGTAGCGCCTTTTAAAGGCTCTCCTCCTTTGATCACCATTCCATCTTCTGTCGGGAGAACGCTGCATCCCATGGCGATCAGATTGTCAGTGATCGTCTCGATCCGGTCCGTCTCTTTGACACGAAGTTCCTGCGCATCGCGGATGATGGTCGTACCTTCAGCGCAGGCTGCCATAACGGCAATGATCGGAATCTCATCGATCAGTGTGGGAATGATATCACCGTGAATCGAAATTCCATGAAGCTGGCTGCTGCGAACCAGAATGTCGGCCATTTTTTCTCCGGCTTCTGTACGTTCATTTAACAGTGTGATATTACCGCCCATATCTTCGCATACTTTCAAAAGACCTGCACGAGTCGGGTTGATCCCTACATTTTTGACCAGAATCTCGGAATCCGGAACTAAAAGTCCTGCTGCGATAAAGTAGGCAGCGGAAGAAATATCTCCGGGAACAGTGATCTTCTGTCCATGTAATTCCGGACATGGCTGGATCACGGACGTTGCCTCAGAACCTGCCAGCTGATGAACGGTCCGGATATCTGCGCCGAATTCTTTGAGCATCAACTCCGTGTGATTGCGGGACAAGATCGGTTCTGTCACGGAAGTTTCCCCATCTGCGTAAAGGCCCGCAAGAAGAATACAGGATTTTACCTGAGCAGAAGCAACCGGTGACGTGTAGTGGATTCCGTGCAATTTCCCTGGTTCAATGACCAGCGGTGCGCATCCATTGCCGTGCAGGCTGGAAATATGAGCGCCCATCTGTGTCAGTGGTTCGATGATCCGTTTCATGGGACGTGAGTTGAGTGACTCGTCTCCGGAAAGGGAAGTGGAAAATGGCTGTCCTGCAAGAATACCGGAGAGCAGGCGGGTAGTCGTTCCGCTGTTTTTTACCTGTAATGTTTCCGAAGGCGCAGTCAGTCCGTGCAGTCCCTTGCCGTGTACCAGAATCCGGTTTTGGTGTTCCTCTATTTTAATCCCCATTTTCCGGAAGCAGTCAATAGTGGCAAGACAGTCTGCACCACTTAGGAAGTTGTGGATCTCTGTCATTCCGTTGGCGAGAGATGCGAACATCACACTGCGGTGAGAAATGGATTTGTCTCCCGGAATGGAAACTTCTCCTTTTAATCCTGTAATGCTTGTCAATTCCATAATCATAGATTCCTTTCTTTAAACTTCATATACAATATACCGGTATTTCTGCAGAAGTGCGGCGGCCTTTACAGAGGCGTCCTCTTCGTAAAATTCGATGCGCAGTACCCCTTCTTCAAATTCCCGGTTATGAATGATTCCAATATTTTTAATGCTGATGTGATTGCTGGCCAGAATCGTGGCAATGGTCGCGATTCCTCCGGCTTCATCGATAATGTCACAGTACAGGGCAAAAATCTTTTTGATCGGTCCTGCAGAGTGATCCGGCATGGAATTCCGGTAGTCTCTGGATGATTCGAAGAATGAAAATAATTCCCGTTCATTGCCGGCATCAATGGAAATTTTTGCGCGGTTCAGTTCTTCGATATAAGCGCCCAGGATCCGGGAGATATTATCTTTATTTTTCAGGCAGATCTGCTGCCACATGATCGGAGAAGAAGATGCAATCCTTGTAATATCTTTAAAACCGCCCGCAGCCAGAAGCTTCATCAGTTCCTCTTTCGTATCCGTACTTTTTACGAAGTTGACCAGGCAGGAGGCAATGATGTGCGGCAGATGACTGATAGTTCCGGTGACCGTATCATGCAGCCGGTAGTCAAGCACGATCGGTAGCGCCTTCAGAGACTGTACAAAGCAGCGGTAATCTTCCAGCTTCTCAGAAGAGACTTTGTCAGACGGCGTCAGGATGTAGTATGCATTTTCAATCAGATGAGCCTTGGAATTGGCAAATCCGCTTTTTTCGGAACCTGCCATAGGATGTCCTCCGATGAAATTTGCATCCAGACCAAGCCGGGTAATCTCCTCATGGATCGCAGTCTTTACACTGCCGACATCTGTCAGGATGCAATCCGGATGGATCAAATCCTTTAACTGAGATAAATACGCATTATTGTAAGAAATCGGCGCACAGAGAAAAAGATAGGAACAGTGAGAGAACTGTTCGTCAATGGCAGTACAGGAGATGTCGATCGTTCCGTCCTGCATGGCCAGTGCAAGTGTTTCTCTGCTTTTATCAAAAGCCAGGATCTGATAGTCCGGATAATACTGGCGGATTGCCTTGGCGATAGAACCGCCGATTAGTCCCAGCCCGATAAATCCGATGGTAGTGCTTGTTTTTGTCTGCATAGTTTGATGTCCTTTCTAAATAAACTGGCTGATGGGAAGCTGCGATCCCAAGAAGCACATATAGAATATTTTAGCATTTTAACTCGTAAAAGTAAATTAGAAACAAGTTGTTAAAAATAAATAAAATAGTTGTAATTTATATAAAATTTTAGTACAATATACACATAGCACGTGAGTCGGCAGAACAGCTGCCGGAACATGAAGAGAATAACAACATAAGGAGGCAGCACTATGAAGGTTTACAGAACGGATGAGATTAGAAACGTAGTATTGCTTGGCCACGGTGGCAGCGGCAAAACAAGTCTTGCAGAGGCGATGCTTTATGTATCAGGAGCAGTCAGTCGTATGGGAAAGATTTCCGAGTCCAATACGACCAGTGATTTTGATAAAGAAGAGCAGAAGCGCGGATTCTCGATCAGCACGAGCCTGATCCCGATCGAGTGGGAAAAGGCAAAGATCAATATTCTGGATACACCGGGATATTTTGATTTTGTCGGCGAAGTAGAAGAAGCAGTGAGTGCAGCAGATGCGGCAGTTATCGTGGTTTCCGGAAAAGCCGGTGTACAGGTTGGTACAGAAAAAGCGTGGGAGCTTTGTGACAAGTACAACCTGCCGCGTATGGTCTATGTGACAGAGATGGATATGGACGACGCAAGTTTCCGCCAGGTTGTGGAAGATCTGACTGTCAGATATGGTAAGAAAATCGCGCCGCATTTCCAGCCGATCCGTGAGAACGAAAAGCTGGTCGGATATATCAACATTATTAAAAATGCCGGCAGACGTTATACAGGAATCGGACAGAGAGAAGAGTGCGAGATTCCGGATTATTGTCTTCCGAACCTGAAGATTTTGAGAGATTCTCTGATGGAGGCAGTTGCGGAGACGAGCGAAGAATTTATGGATCGTTACTTTGAGGGAGACGAATTTTCAATTGAAGAGATCCGTGCAGCCATGCGTACGGAAGTGATGGATGGGGACATCGTTCCGGTTGCCATGGGATCCAATGTACAGGCACAGGGTGTTGCCAATCTGCTTTCTGATATCGTGCGTTTCTTCCCGAGTCCGGATAAGAGAAGCTGTGCGGGTATCCACAGGACAAAGAGTGAGATCTACGAGGCTGATTATGATTTTTCAAAGGCCAAATCTGCCTATGTATTCAAGACAATGGTAGATCCGTTTATCGGAAAGTATTCATTTGTAAAGGTATGCTCCGGTGTACTCAAAGGGGATGACGTACTTTACAATGCAGATGCGGATGCCGAGGAAAAACCGGGCAAGCTTTATACGATGTGCGGAAACAAACCGACAGAAGTTTCCGAACTGTTTGCAGGAGATATCGGAGCAATCGCAAAGCTTGGAAGTACAAAGACAGGAGATACTCTTTCGACAAAGAATACGCCGATTACATATTCCAGAACAGATTATTCGGTTCCATATACCTATATGAGATACAAGACTCTGACAAAAGGGGATGAAGACAAGGTATCTCAGGCACTGCAGAAGATGATGGCAGAGGATGTGACACTCAGAGCAGTCAATGACAGTGAGAACAGACAGTCTCTTCTTTACGGTATGGGAGATCAGCACCTGGAAATCGCAGCCAGCAAACTGGCAGCCAGATATAAAGTAGAAATTAAACTGGAGACACCGAAAGTGGCGTTCCGTGAGACAATCCGTAAGAAATCGGATGTGGACACAAAATACAAAAAACAGTCCGGCGGACATGGTCAGTACGGACATGTAAAGATGCGGTTTGAACCATCCGGTGATCTGGAGACTCCTTATGTATTTGAAGAAGAAGTGGTAGGCGGCGCTGTTCCGAAGAACTACTTCCCGGCTGTAGAAAAAGGACTTCAGGACTCTGTGGTAAAAGGTCCCCTCGCAGGATATCCGGTAGTCGGAGTCAAAGCAGTTCTTTACGACGGATCTTACCATCCGGTAGATTCTTCGGAGATGGCATTCAAGACAGCTACGATCCAGGCATTTAAGAAAGGTTTTATGGAAGCGGGACCGGTTCTTCTGGAGCCTATCGCATCCTTGAAAGTGACAGTGCCGGATGACTATACAGGAGATGTTATGGGTGATCTGAATAAGAGAAGAGGACGTGTCCTTGGCATGACACCTGTAAGCGGCGGCAAACAGATCATAGAAGCAGACATTCCGATGACAGGACTGTTTGGATACTGTACAGTGCTTCGTTCCATGACAGGAGGAAGAGGTACTTATGAGTATCAGTTTGCAAGATATGAGCAGGCACCTTCGGATGTACAGGAGAAGGAAATCGCAGCAAGAGCAGCGGAAGAAAAATAGAATAGAGAATTAGAAAAAGACCTTTTCTGCAAAAATCAATGATTTTGTTGTAGGAAAGGTCTTTTTTGGTGGAGAAAACAGAAAAAAATTATGCAAAACGTGGAAAAAATATAAAAATAGTATTAAAATTGTGTGTAAGGTATTAAGGTGGTATAATAGAACACGTTTTGAAAAGAAGAATGTGAAAACAGAGAGGACTTAGGGGACCAATGAAAATTGTAATCATAGGCGATGGCAAGGTTGGTTATAAACTGGCAAAACAGCTGTCATCGGAAAAGTACGATATTATATTGATCGATAATAATGAAGAAAAACTGCGAAAATCCATTGAAAGAATGGATGTTTTTTGTGTTGCGGGAGAAGGCGGCAGTGTGGAGGTTCAGCAGAGGGCGGATGTACCGCATGCGGATCTGGTGATTGCCTGCACTTCTACGGACGAGTGCAATATGCTCAGCTGCCTGATCGCAAGAAGGCTGGGTGCACGGCATACGATTGCCCGGGTAAGAAATCCGATCTACTATAAACAGATTGATTTTCTGAAAAAGGATCTCCATTTGAGTATGGTAGTAAATCCGGAACTGATCGTTGCGGGGGATATTACCCGTCTGCTGTTGTTTCCAGATGCAAGTAAGGTAGAGACTTTCGTAAAAGGAAGGGTGGAACTGGTTGAATTTCCGATTCACTGCGGAAAGCTGGAAGGATTGTCTTTGTCTGAATTATATGCACGTTTTCAGGTTCAGGTGCTGGTATGTGCAGTCGAATCCGGAGAAACGGTTTTAATCCCGGATGGAGATTATATTTTAAAAGCAGGAGACAAGTTGCATATTGCGGCTTCTCATCAGAATATGGAGCAGTTCTTCAAGAAGATTGCCCTGCGAAAAGAGAAGATTAAAAATGCAATGATCTGCGGTGGGGGGAGAGTGGCCTACTATCTGGCAAGCCAGTTGTGTAATCTGGGGATGAATGTCAAGATCATCGAAAGAAACAGAGAGCGCTGTGAAGAGCTCTGTGAACTTCTTCCACAAGCAACCATCATCAATGGCGATGCGACGGAGCATGATCTGCTGATAGAAGAGGGGATTGAAAAAACAGATGCTTTTATTGCACTGACAGGAATGGATGAAGAGAACATCATCATGTCTTTGTTTGCTTCTAAGCAGAGTGTATCCAAGGTGATCGTAAAGATCAATGAGGACCGCAGAGCCATGATGATCGATGAACTTGGACTCGACAGTATTGTATCTGCTAAAACAGCGACTGCTGATGCCATTCTTGGTTATGTGCGGGCGAGAAGAAATTCTCAGTGCAGTGCAAATGTGGAGACCATGTACCAGCTACTGGATGGAAGAGTGGAGGCGCTGGAATTTATTATCAAATCGGAGAATGCGTATACGGGAGTACCTCTTAAAGATCTGAATCTGAAAGCGAACAATATCATTGCCTGCATTGCACGGGGAAGAAAAATCATTATTCCAAACGGGGATGACAGTATTCAGGTAGGTGACAGTGTAGTTATTATCACCATGACAAAACAGATCCGAGATCTGGACGATATTTTGGTGAAGAGGTAATGAGATGAATAATAGAATGATTGTTTATATGATAGGCAGAATGCTGGGAGTGGAAGGACTTCTGCTTCTGGTGCCGGCGCTTGTTTCTTTTTTGTATGGAGAGCAAAGCGGAATTGCATTTTTATTAACAGCGGCCATTCTGCTCATTATTTTTCTGCTGGCGGGCAGAAAAAAACCGAAAGATACGAGTATTTATGGAAAAGAAGGGCTTGCACTGGTCGGGATTGCCTGGATTTTGTGGTCACTGTTCGGTGCACTGCCGTTTTTTATCTCCGGTTCGATTCCAGATTATCTGGATGCCTTTTTTGAGACAGTCTCCGGATTTACAACAACAGGTTCTACAATTCTGACGGATATCGAGGCGCTTCCGCAGGGAATGTTGTTTTGGAGAGCGCTGACACACTGGATCGGCGGAATGGGAGTTTTGGTATTTGTTATGGTACTTTTGAGTCTGGATGATGACGGATCCATGTATCTGATGCGCGCGGAAGTACCGGGACCGGAAGCAGACAAGCTTGTTCCGAAGGCACGCAGTACGGCGAGAATTCTGTATCTGATGTATCTGATTCTGACAATGGCAGAGGTGATTTTCCTTTTATTTGGCGGAATGAACCTTTATGACGCACTGATTCATTCATTCAGTACTGCGGGAACCGGTGGATTTTCCAACAGAAATGCAAGTGTGAGCTATTATGACAGTGCGTATATTGACGGGGTTATCACCGTATTTATGATTTTGTTTGGGATCAATTTTAATATTTATTTTGCAATTTACATAAAAAACTGGAAGAGTGCATTAAAAAATGAAGAAGCACGCACCTATCTTGGTGTGATTGCTGCGGCAATATTGATGATCACAGTCAACATTTATCATATATACGGCAATGTGGCAAGTGCGTTCCGGTATTCAAGTTTTCAGGTGGCAGCGGTGATCACGACAACGGGATTCTACACTGCGGACTTTAATTTATGGCCGGAATTTTCTAAAACCATTTTGCTGGTCACCATGATCATCGGAGCTTGTGCCGGATCGACAGGTGGAGGAATGAAGGTGTCGAGAATTCTGATCCTCTGCAAGAGCGTAAAGCAGGAAATCAAGCGGATTCTGCATCCTAAAGCAGTGACGGTGGTGACTGTGAACGGTCAGAAGGTAGGCAGAGAGACCCTTCATGGAGTATATGTATACAGTATTTGTTATGCGCTTATCCTGGTATCTTCTGTTTTGATCGTGTCCATCGATAATTATGATTTTGCGACTTCTGTCAGTGCGGTTCTGACGACCTTAAATAATGTCGGTCCCGGAATTTCACAGGTGGGACCGGTTGAGAATTTCTTTGAGTTCTCCTGGCTGTCAAAACTGGTATTCTGTGCGGATATGCTGCTGGGACGGCTGGAAATCTTCCCTTGTCTTGTCCTGCTTGCACCGGAGCTCTGGAAACGGAAATTTTAAGACAAAATGTTGGAAAAATCATAGGTAAATATTAAAAAGATATAAAAATTGCAAGAAGAATTGTGAATTATCTTTGAAGATGTTATAATTGTCCCACTACTTTAAAAGTAGAAATTATTTTTAGGAAAGGGAATTAGCATGAAAAAAGGTAAAATGAAACTTCTTGCAGTGTTGGCATTGGTTATTCTTGCCGGTATTTACTATTATGTTGCATTGCCGGCACTCAATATTCATTCTACGGAGTTCTGGATATTTCTGATCGTGGTGATCGTGGCAGCAGCATTTTTCTATGCGAAAAGAAAGCGGTTCGACAGATATGCGCTGAAAGAATCCAAGGGGATGAAAGTGATCCTGGGGATTCTTGGCGCAGTTGTAATCGTGTATGCAGCAGGTACACTGTTGTCTTCTCCGATCGTCAACGCGAAAAAATATCAGAAGCTGATGAAAGTAGAGGATGGAGAATTTACAAAAGATATCGAGGAACTCTCATTTGATCAGATTCCGCTGCTTGACAGAGATTCTGCGACGATCCTGGGAAACAGAAAGATGGGAAGTATGGTGGATATGGTCTCTCAGTTTGAGGTAGATGACTGGTACAGCCAGATCAACTACCAGGATCAGCCCGTGAGAGTATCTCCCCTGCGTTATGCCAGCCTGATCAAATGGTTCACGAATCAGAGTGAGGGAATTCCGGCATATATCAAGATCGATATGGCGACACAGAATACCGAACTGGTGAAGTTGGATGAAGGGATGAAGTATACGACCAGTGATCATTTCAATCGCAATATTTACCGTCATCTCCGGCTCAAATATCCGACTTATATCTTCAATGACTTAAGTTTTGAGATCGATGACAACGGAGTTCCATACTGGATCAGCCCGGTGAAGAAATTCAATATCGGTCTGTTTGGAGGTACCACAGTTGGAAGAGTGGTTTTATGTAATGCCATTACAGGTGAGACGAAAGATTATAAGATCGAAGATGCACCGGAGTGGATCGACCGGGCGTACTCCGCAGATATGCTGATACAGCTGTATGATTATTATGGTACGTTGAAGCATGGATTTTTAAACAGTGTGCTGGGACAGAAGGATTGTCTGCATACGACGACAGGATACAACTATCTTGCGCTGGATGATGATGTATGGGTATATACAGGTGTGACTTCGATCACAGGAGACCAGTCCAATGTAGGATTTGTTCTGATGAATCAGCGTACGATGGAGACGAAGTTCTATGAAGTGGAAGGCGCGACAGAAGAGTCTGCCATGTCTTCAGCAGAAGGTCAGGTGCAGAACTTAAAATACAAAGCGGCATTCCCGTTGCTTTTGAATATTTCAGGGGAGCCGACCTATTTTATGGCGCTGAAAGATGATGCCGGACTGGTGAAAAAGTATGCCATGGTCAATGTGCAGAAATATCAGGTTGTAGCCATTGGAAATACGGTCAGTGAGTGTGAAGAAAACTACAATGATCTGATGTATGAGAGTGGCATCAAGAAGCAGGCGGAAGATACGAGAGAAGTAAAGACGCTGGCTTCCAAGATCACAAAGATCGCACAGGGCGTTGTAGACGGAGATTCTCACTTTTATATCATGTTGGAAGGCTCTGATGATATTTTTGATGTTTCAGTCGTTGATTTTATCGATATTATCAAATACAATGTCGGTGATACTGTGACGGTAGAATACAAAGAAGGTGAGCGGGCAAATTCTGTACTTTCTTTGAACGGAGAAGAGCCGGCATTATCAGAAGAATAATAAAAACAGATATACCATAATGTATAAAAAAGCGGTACTCAGTAAAAAATACTGAATATCGCTTTTTTCATACCCATTAGTTCAAAACGTTATAATTGTCGGAATCTATATCGGGAATGGATTCTTTCTCAGCCCCCACACTGATAAAGAAATCAAGAGTATTTTCTGCAGAAATTTTACTCAGACTGGTCATAAATGCAGAAATGTTGTTTAAAGAAATATCCGCCTGTTTTAATACGCTGTCAATAAAGATGGTATCAATATCATGATTACCTGCTACCATACCGTAGAGAAAACCGATAAATTCATCCATTGTCAGAATATCAGGATAGTCTTCCATGCAGATTGCACGTACACCGAAGTCTAAAGTAGTAGTGTTGCGATGACTTTTTTTGATAAATACGACGTTTCCGTTAGATGTTTTGACCTTTTCATTAGCAAGCTCAATCATCTGCTGTGTTTTTCCGGTTCCTTTCGGTCCTGTAATTAAATTTACCATGGCAAATCTCTCCTTTTTGTATGTATTTTGAGACTTCTTTCTGCTCAAATAACTTAAATTTATTATACACTAAACAAGGTTCTTAAACAATAAAAAAATAATAAAAATGCAGATAAATATTCAGAAAAATATAATGAGAAAACTTCTCAATAACAAATGTTGAAATTGAGAGTAGGACATGGTAATATCAAACTAATTGAGAATCATAATCATTTAAGGAGGCTCATATGTCATCGGAAACATTGTCTTATTTTTTCAAAAATGAAGATATAAAACTAAAAGCCAGGTTTCAGGTTGCGCTGCAGTGCGCCCCCTTTTTAAAGGGGATCAAGATATCCAGCGTGATCACAATGGAACAGAAAATGTGTGAGGAGCTGCAGGAGATTTTTGAAGAGACAGAGGTAGAATATCGAATTCTGTCCTGCAGGGACAGCAGATGTCTTGTTTTCTTTTTCAGACGGAGTGAGTTGGAGTATCATCTGATGCTGCCTGACAATCAGCGGCTGCTTGAGGCATATGGGTATCATATGCGGAATCTGGATGAGATGCTCAAAAGACTGGCTCAAAGAGTGAGGCAGATAAGCAGCAGAAAACTGGGATTTCCCCATGAAATCGGAGTATTTTTAGGGTATCCGAAGGAAGATGTGGAAGGATTTATTCACAATGAAGGAAGAAAGTATCTTATGATCGGATATTGGAAAGTATATAGTAATCCGTCCAGGGCAAAAATGATTTTCAAGTCTTATGATCAGGCCAAAGAAGGAGTGGTCAGAGAATTTTTAGCCGGAAAAAGTATCCGGGAAATCGCACAATAATGAAGGAGGAATTCACATGAATGCAGCAGTAGTATATTGGAGTGGAACAGGAAATACAGAGGCAATGGCACAGGCGGTCGCAGAAGGGATTCAGGCAGCAGGAGGAACCGCGGAGGTATGTGAGGTTGGACAGACAGATGCGGATACGATTTCAAAATTTGATAAAATTGCGCTCGGCTGCCCGTCTATGGGAGCAGAGCAGTTGGAAGACAGCGAAATGGAGCCGTTCGTGGAAGAACTGGAGCCGATGATCTCCGGTAAGCAGCTACTTTTGTTTGGGTCTTACGGCTGGGGTGACGGAGAGTGGATGCGTGACTGGTGCCAGAGAATGGAAGAGGCGGGAGCACATCTGATCTGTGAAGAAGGTGTGATCGCAAACGAGACGCCGGATGATGCTGCGTTGGAGGAATGCCGGGCAGCCGGAAAGGAACTGATCACGGCATCGGTATAAGGATTCTTTTTCCATGTGCATTTAAACGGAACCAAAGTCTTCTCCTGAGCATAGGATAACATATCGAAAAAAAGAATTACGAAAGGGAGAAACATATGAATTTGGATGTAATACTTGGAATTTTACTGCCGTTTGCAGGAACAACTCTTGGCGCAGCAATGGTATTCTTCATGAGAAAAGAGATGAATGAAAAGCTGCAGAAAGGTCTGCTTGGATTTGCTTCGGGTGTCATGATCGCAGCATCTGTCTGGTCGCTTTTAATCCCGGCCATCGAGATGGCAGAGGAAGGCGGACAGATTGCATGGATTCCTGCAGCGGCAGGGTTTCTGCTTGGGATTGGCTTTCTGCTTTTGCTGGACACGGTGACACCTCACCAGCACTTTCAGGAATCGGAGCCGGAAGGGATTCAGGCATCACTTCGAAAAACAACAATGTTGATGCTCGCAGTGACGCTGCACAATATTCCGGAAGGAATGGCAGTGGGTGTGACCTTTGCCGGAGTTCTTTCGGATAATGTACTGATAACAATGACAGGGGCATTTGTATTGTCTGCCGGAATCGCCATTCAGAATTTTCCGGAGGGAGCGATTATTTCCATGCCGTTAAGGGCGCAGGGAATTACAAAACTGAGGGCGTTTGTGTATGGAACACTGTCAGGGATTGTAGAGCCGATCGCCGCATTTCTGACAATCTGGCTGACGGGGCTTGTAGTTCCGCTTCTGCCATATTTTCTCTCTTTTGCGGCAGGCGCTATGATTTATGTTGTAGTGGAAGAGTTGATTCCGGAGGCACAAAACGGAAAACATACCAATGTAGGAACAATCGGTGTTGCAGCAGGGTTCACACTGATGATGATTCTGGATGTGGCGCTGGGATAGAAAAAAGCAGAGGGAGCGATGTCTGTATTCCCTCTGCATTTTACTTATAAACATTGATTAGTTTTTCTAAAATGGAAAATCAGAAAATGGCTTGCATTCTTTTCAAAACCATGCTATTCTTTACTTTAGTGTTGTAAAACACTAAACTCAGGAGAGTCTCTGAAAAAAGAGCGCCGAAGGTGTAATCAGCAGACGCATGATCTGGATGCGGTTTTGCTGAGAATCTCTCAGGCAAAAGGATGGAGGAAAGAAAGTATGTTAGCACAAATCTACAATCAAATCGACACAGCGATCAAATGGGTGGATGACCGGATATGGGGACTGCCGCTCATTATTCTGATCCTGACAACAGGTATCTATTTAACCGTTCGCCTTGGCGGACTTCAGATTCGGCATCTGCCGAAAGCACTCAGATTCATGGTAAAAAATGAAGAAGAAGGACATGGGGAAGTGACCAGCTTTGGAGCACTTTGTACGGCGCTTTCTGCAACGATCGGAACCGGAAATATTACCGGAGTAGCGACTGCGATTGCGGCAGGCGGACCGGGCGCACTGTTCTGGATGGTGGTGGCAGCATTTTTCGGAATGGCAACGAAGTATGCAGAAGGGCTTCTTGCAATCAAATACCGGACAATCGACAAAGAAGGGCATGTTCTTGGCGGACCGTTCTATTATATTGAAAACGGAATGGGAAAAAACTGGCGCTGGCTGGCAAAAATATTTGCATTTTTCGGAGCCGGAGTCGGGTTGTTTGGAATCGGTACGTTTACCCAGGTAAACAGTATTGCATCTGCAGTGAAGAATTTCTTTGATCCGAATACAGAGAATGCCGTGCAGATGTTTGGAAATACATATTCATGGGCAACTGTGATTACTTGTATTATTCTGACAGTCTGTGTCGGTCTGGTCGTGATCGGAGGACTGAAACGAATTGCAAAAGTATCCGAAATTGTAGTTCCGTTTATGGCGGTATTGTACGTGGTGTTTGTTCTGATCATTATGATCACACATATTACAGAAATCCCGGCAGCGATCGTAACGATTGTGAAATCTGCATTTACCGGAAGTGCACTGGCAGGCGGCGCGATGGGAACCATGGTCGTGGCCATGCAGAAAGGAATCGCAAGGGGAATCTTTTCCAATGAGGCGGGTCTTGGTAGTGCGCCGATCGCGGCAGCGGCTGCAGTAACAAAAGAACCTGTGCGTCAGGGACTGGTGTCTATGACAGGTACATTTATTGATACAATCATAATTTGCACAATGACCGGAATTTCCGTGGTCTTAGCAGGAACATGGAATGATCCGAATCTGGAAGGTGTGGAGATCACGATGGCAGCATTTCAGAAGGGGCTGCCGTTTGCGCCGGCAGTTGCATCCTTTATTCTGATGCTTTGTCTGGTATTCTTTGCATTTACTACGATTCTCGGCTGGAATTACTATGGAGAACGGTGTATGGAATATCTGTTCAACCGGAATAAAAAAGTAGTGATGACTTATCGCTGGCTGTATATTCTGGCTGTATTTATCGGACCATATATGACGGTTGCGGCAGTGTGGAACATCGCAGATATCTTCAATGCGCTGATGGCGCTTCCGAACCTGATCGCACTGCTTGTGCTCAGCAATGTGGTGGTCAAAGAAACGAAAGATTATTTTGCGAGGATGAAATAGAGAGAAATCAGCAGAATCCACTTGACTTATTTTATGATTCTTCTTATAATAAGGAAACATATGAAAGAAATGTTGATGAGGAATAGTAAGAGTCTGAGGTTTTTCAGAGACCTGCCGGATGGTGCGAGGCAGGAAACAGCGTTCTCCCAACTCCCCTCGGAGTTCTTTTTCTGAACACCCAGGATGGAAAAGTAGGAAAAAGCGGGCCTTCCCGTTACAGAAGTAATGAGTGCATCTGTATGTTTGCAGATGAAGAAGAGTGGTACCACGGAAGATAAAAGCCTTTTCGTCTCTTAATTGAGATGAAAAGGCTTTTTTAGAAATCAAAGGAGGATATGCGAAATGGGTGCAAAAATTGTTTACAACCACAAAGCAATCGAGAAAAAATGGCATGATAAATGGCAGGAAAATCCGGTAAATCCAAGATTCAGGGACAACGGAGAGAAAAAAGAAAAATATTATTGTCTGGATATGTTCCCGTATCCGTCAGGAAACGGTCTGCATGTCGGGCACTGGAGAGGATATGTGATCTCTGATGTCTGGAGCCGTTACAAATTACAGCAGGGATATTATATTGTACATCCGATGGGATGGGATGCATTCGGTCTTCCGGCTGAGAACTATGCGATCAAGATGGGAGTTCATCCTGCAAAATCCACAGCAGAGAACGTAGCAAACATCAAACGTCAGATCAATGAGATCGCAGCATTGTATGACTGGGATATGGAAGTTAACACAACAGATCCGAATTTCTACAAATGGACACAGTGGATCTTTGTGAAAATGTTCAAAGAAGGTCTTGCATATGAGAAAGAGTTCCCGATCAACTGGTGCCCATCCTGCAAAACAGGTCTGGCAAACGAAGAGGTTGTGAATGGAAAATGTGAGCGTTGCGGAACAGATGTTACAAAGAAAAATCTGCGTCAGTGGATGCTGCGTATCACAAAATATGCAGACCGTCTTTTGAACGATCTCGACAAACTGGACTGGCCGGAAAAAGTAAAGAAAATGCAGGCTGACTGGATCGGAAAATCTTACGGTGCAGAAGTAGATTTCCAGGTGGATGGAAGAGACGACAAGATCACCGTTTATACAACACGTCCGGATACCTTACACGGTGCAACATTCATGGTACTTGCGCCGGAACATGCACTTGCAAAAGAACTTGCGACAGACGAGACAAGAGAAGCGGTGGAGCAGTATATTTATGATGCTTCCATGAAGTCCAACGTAGACCGTATGCAGGATAAGGAAAAGACAGGTGTGTTTACGGGAAGTTATGCGATCAATCCGATCAACGGTGCAAAAGTACCGATTTGGCTGTCTGATTATGTACTGGCAGATTATGGTACAGGAGCAATTATGTGTGTACCTGCACATGATGACCGTGACTTTGCATTTGCAAAAAAATTCGAGATCCCGATCATTCAGGTCATTGCAAAAGACGGACAGGAAATCGAAAATATGGAAGAGGCATACACAGATGCTGTTGGAACTATGATCAATTCCGGAGAGTGGAACGGAATGGAATCAGCCGTTCTCAAGAAAGAAGCTCCACATATCATTGAAGAGCGTGGAATTGGAAAAGCAACTGTAAACTATAAGCTGCGTGATTGGGTATTCTCCCGTCAGCGTTATTGGGGAGAGCCGATTCCGATTGTACACTGTCCGGAATGTGGAGCAGTGCCGGTACCGGAAGAAGAGCTGCCGCTGCGTCTGCCGGATGTAGATTCTTATGAACCGACAGGAACTGGAGAGTCACCGCTTGCCGGAATCGAAGAGTGGGTAAACTGCAAGTGTCCGGTTTGTGGAAAAGACGCAAAACGTGAGACAAATACCATGCCTCAGTGGGCTGGTTCTTCCTGGTACTTCCTGCGTTATGTGGACAGTCACAATGACAAAGAACTGGTTTCCAGAGAAAAAGCGGACGAGATGCTTCCGGTAGATATGTATATCGGTGGTGTAGAGCATGCGGTACTGCATCTTCTGTACTCTCGTTTCTATACAAAATTCCTGCATGACATCGGAGTTGTAGACTTTGATGAACCATTCCACAAGCTGTTCAACCAGGGAATGATCACAGGAAAGAACGGAATCAAGATGAGTAAGTCCAAAGGAAATGTCGTATCTCCGGATGATCTGGTACGCGACTACGGATGTGACTCTTTGAGAATGTATGAATTGTTCGTGGGACCGCCGGAGTTGGATGCAGAGTGGGATGACCGTGGAATCGACGGTGTCAACCGCTTCCTGAAACGTCTGTGGAATCTGCTGATGGACAGCAAAGAAAATGAAGTACAGGCAACAAAAGAGATGATCAAACAGCGTCACAGAATGGTAGCAGATATCACCATGCGTCTGGAGAGCTTCAGTCTGAATACCGTTATCTCCGGATTTATGGAGTACAACAACAAGTTTATCGAGATCGCAAAGAAAGAAGGCGGAATCGATAAAGAAACGCTGGAGACGATCGCAGTCCTGCTTTCTCCATTTGCACCTCATTTTGCAGAGGAGATATGGGAGCAGCTCGGACATACAGAGACAATCTTCAAAGCAGGCTGGCCGACATACGATGAGGCACAGATGAAAGACGATGAGATCGAAGTTCCGGTACAGATTAACGGAAAGACAAAAGCCGTGATCAGTATCGCAGCAGATATCTCCAAAGAAGAAGCGATTGCAGCAGGAAAAGAAGCGATTGCAGATAAACTGACAGGAAATGTGATTAAGGAAATCTATGTTCCGAAGAAGATTATTAATATTGTAATGAAATAAACAATGTGAATAGAAAAGACAGAACTCCATGTGCTTGGTAAGCTGAGGAGGGCTGTCTTTTTTGTTGGCGAAAAACTGGATAGTATATAGTTGACATTTTTTGATGCATATGATATTTTGTTAAGTATATTAACAAAAAAGAGGTGGTAAAATGAACTACGAAAAAATTTTATGCGAATTTCAAAACTTCATAAAAGCATATCTTAGTTTAGAACACAAACAACATAGAATTCTTGACTTGAATTTATCAGAGGTACATTTATTGAAAGTAGCTGAACAGAATCCAAATTACACGCTTATTGAATATGCTGAAAAGCTGAAAGTAAGTCGAAGCGCCATTACGCAATTAGTTAATTTGTTAGAAAAAAAAGATTGTGTCAAAAAGAAAAAAGCTAACAAGAAAAGTTTTGTGCTTGAGTTAACATCTAAAGGAGAAATAGTATGTAATAAACATGATGAAGAGCATAAAAAAATAGAAAATGATTTAAGAAGAATTTTTAAAAAATATGATTGTATTTTTTTTGAACAACTGAGCGAATTAATGTCTGATATCATAAGCACTTGGGAGGAATACGATGGGATGTAAAATTATAATTGAAGATACTAATAAATTGATGGATTAGGCAGTCGTATATATAGTCAGTTAGAACAGCTTTTTCAAGCAGAAGGTGCTGACAGAATTAGAATAGATGTTGTATATGAAGATAATGTAGTTGCTTTTTGGGGAAAGCAAGGATTTATTCCGTGTGAAAAAATACAGTTAGAATGGAATGGGCATAAGTCAAATGCGATTAAAATGGTTAAAACGATTTCGTTCAGTTAAAGTTTCTGATAAAAAGATAGCTATTTAGTTTATTACTTTATATGCAGAAAGTCAAGAAATTTCGCTGATGTTATTTGCAGTTGACAGATTGACAAGAATGGTTGCTTGCTGTTTTGGTACATTTTAAATATACTGGGCGTATTAAACAAGCAGGAGGATCTATAAATGAAATTTAATGAAAAATTATGTACAAAAAGAAGCGTTTGAACCGCATTATAGCAAAACATTGCTTCTGAAAATACCAGTTGGAATTGATAGTAAACTTAAATCAAACAGGCAAATTATACTCTTGGACGGCGATTATAAAATAGATGACGAATTATCACTATTTACAGTGAGTAAAACAAATAAGTTTTATTCTCCCGCCAATAAGAGTCTTTATGATGAGAAGGGAAAAGATACTTTTAGACACGAGCAAAATTTAATTATTTCAGAAAAACAGGCAGTACTTATTATGGGATGTGGACATGCTGGCGTTGTTAATATCATGCAAAAAGCAGAGAAGTACCGACCATGTTTTTGTATAGGTGGTTTTCATTTGTTCAATCCGTTTACAAGGAAATCAGTATCAAAGGAACTGTTAGATGATATTGTGATGGAATTACAGAAATATAAAGACATGAAGTTTTATACGTGTCATTGCACAGGGAAGACAGCATTTGACTATTTGTCTCATCATATGAATAACATATATTATATATCTTGCGGAGAAACTGTTGAAATTTAATATTTCAACAAATACAACTTCAGTTTACTGATGCATATTTGAATCAGAACAAAGTATATTCTGTCGGAACATAGATTTCATGTCCATGATAAATGGTGATGGAATGATGTTACCAAAATGGAAACAAAGAAAATACAGGATGGTGCTTTCTTTTTGAGTTTTGTCGTTATAAGATACGAGCAAAGGGAGGTACAGAGTATGGCATTTGGAAATAACATCAAAAAATTAAGAGAAGAAAAAAATCTGACTCAACAGCAGCTTGCGGATAAATTGTATGTATCAAGACAGACAATCTGCAGATGGGAAAACGGCTCAAGATGCCCGGATTTGATCACAGCAAAAAAATTGGCACTTGAATTGAAGGTAAGTATGGATGAACTGATATCGGATGAAGCGGCGCAGGATATTCAGATTAATTATGGAATCTGGAAATTAGAAAAAATAAAGAACAGAAGAAAATTACAAGAATTTCAAAAGAAGATATTGAGTTTTATACAGACTGTAGGTGCGGTGTTTTTGGCAATTACACTTCTTTTGCGGGTTCAACTGGATATGAGCGTGCCGATGTGGTGTACGATACTTTGTCTTTGTGTCGTTGCAGCGGCATTGATTCTTCATTTTGTGATTTCTAAGAAACTGGAAGATATGTAGGTGCGGTTAAATGTATGGAGAGGTGAGGCGGCCGTGTTCTTGAAAACAGAAAAACTGACAATCCGAAAAATGACAACAGAGGATTTGTTTCCACTGTATCATGTGCCCTCGGATTCCGAGGTCATGGAGTATCTTGAACCGCCGTTTTCCATGGAAGCAGCGAAACAATTCCTGTATAAAGCAGGTATATGCGAGACTCCTTTGCTATGGGCGGTGGAAGATGCGCGTAAAGTTTTTATCGGCTATTTACAGACTGTGACTTTAAAAGAGAAGGAGAACGAAGATGGCAAAATTAGAACAGACAGTAAGTGGAGATTTTTATGAATTACTTCGTAAAATTGAAAATGGCATACAGAACAGTAGTATGTCAGCATCATTGGAAGAGTTCAGTGACTTTGAAAGTGGAACTGCCAGATGCAGTGTTCGTGTTTTCGAACGATATAGTTATGTTGGAGATAATCGGGTGAGCCTGAATGTAACTCTTTTTCAGAATGGAAGCGGACCGATTCAACTTTCTGCGATTGCTGCAGGCGGCAGTCAGGCAATGCTTTTCAAGATCAATACCTGGGGTGAAGAAGCGTTTCTTGACAAACTAAAGGAGCTATTGTAAATTGAAAATACGGAGGTTAGAGAGAATGAAACGAATTAATTACTCGGTGCAGTTTTAAAACTGGCAGCAGATTGTATCGAGGTTAAAATAAAAGTAAAAACATATGCTGGCAGGGCTGCACCGATCAAATCATTTTATTTATAGAAAATTTGAAAGGAAGCAGTTAAAATGAATAGAGCAGAATTAAAATCAATTTGGAAAAAGGAAGAGAAGACGGCATATATCAAAGGTTGGGATTTTTCGCATATCCATGGGAGGTATGAGGAAGAGAATGATTTGCCGTGGGATTATGAGAAGATCGTGAGACAGTATTTAACGGATACGGCCAAAGTGTTGGATTATGATACGGGCGGGGGTGAATTTTTATTGTCTCTGAATCATCCGTTTGCCAGAACAGCAGCGACAGAAGGATTCGAGCCGAATGTGCGATTGTGTCAGGAGAAGTTGCTGCCTTTAGGAATTGATTTTAAAGAGTGTAATACACCTTCAAGGATTCCGTATGATAATGAGACATTTGATATGATTATAAACAGGCATGGAAATTTTGATGCCAGGGAATTGTATCGATTATTAAAAAAGGGTGGAATCTTTGTTACACAACAGGTTGGCGGCGATAACGATAGAGATTTAGTGGAAATGGTTCTGCCTGAAGTGGAAAGTCCGTTTCCTCATTTAAATCTGGAAGAGCAGAGAAATGCGTTTGTCGATGCAGGATTTCATATTCTTGCTGCAGAGGAAGCGTATCGACCAATTAAATTTTATGATATTGGTGCGTTTGTATGGTTTGCACATATTATTGAATGGGAGTTTCCTGGTTTTTCAGTTGATAAATGCTTTGAGCAGTTGCTGAAAATGCAAAGGATAATTGAGAATCAAGGGAAAATTGAAGGGACGATTCATCGGTATTTGATTGCAGCGAGGAAATGATAGACTGTGAAGAAGTTTTTAGGTCTCTTGTCTGAAAAAGGCAAGGGGCTTAATTTACATATGGAGAAGTAGAATGAAGAAGTTATTTGTTGTATTGGGAATTTGTTTATGTCTGTGTTTTGGATGTGCAGAGGATAATCGCTCACCGATTCTTCCAAAAGCGGAGAATGTTGACTCTATTTGTATTGATTTCACGAACAGTATTCAAAAAATATATGATGATTCAGAAAGCATCCAGAAGATATTATCAGAGATTGCGACTGGAAAACGAACGGAGAAACAATCGATTCAAGATTATCCGTCAGCAGAAGAATATGGAACGATAAATATTGAAAATAATGGTGGAATGACAACCATGTTTTATTATGAAGAGAACGGGAAATATTATATTGAATGTCCATATAAAGGAATTTATGAAATAGAAAACAATTTTGAAGATATGATTTAAATCCGGAAGCTACAAAGGAGCCGAAAACGGTTCTAAAGTGATAAGGGGGATATAGGTGATTTATAAAAAGATAGAAATCGAAGAAATGGAACATTTCTGGAGTTTGTTAAATGCTCTTGATGCAGAAACGAATTTTATGATGTATGAACCAAATGAAAGAAAGCAGCATATGGATATTCAAGAATTAGAAACGGATATCTATCATAACGTGATACATGGAAATGACTTTTTACAAATTGCAAAGGCAGACAATAAAATAGTGGGGTATCTCCGGGCAGAGAGGGGAGAGTTTCATCGAAATTTTCATACTGCATATATTGTTGTGGGTGTATTGAAAGAGTATCAGGGGAAAGGGATCGGCACGACTTTTTTTGAAAATCTGGAAAAATGGGCGAAGGAAAATTCTGTCATTCGGCTGGAGCTTACTGTGGAATGTCATAATGAAGCAGCAAGAAAATTATATGAAAAAAGTGATTTTAAAGTAGAAGGAATAAGAGCAAAATCAATGTTGGTAAAAGGAGAAGTTGTGGACGAGTATTATATGGCAAAAATTTTATAAATTCCGAATAAGAAAATTGAAATCAGGAAGGAGCTTTCTATGAGCCATATTTTAATCATAGATGACGATATTCATATCAATGAAATGCTGGAAGAGGTTCTGATACAGGAGGGATATCAGGTTTCCCATGCCTATTCCGGGACAGAGGCATTACTGTTTCTGGCAAACGAAAAGCCGGATCTGATTTTATTGGATTTGATGCTGCCGGGGCTTACAGGAGAGGAAGTGCTGTCGCAGATTGAAAAAATTCCGGTGATTGTGATGAGCGCAAAGGTTGAAGTGAAAGATAAGGTTGCTCTTTTGCTGAATGGCGCGGAGGATTACATTACAAAACCGTTTGAAATTGAAGAATTGCTGGCAAGGATTGTTGTGCAGCTCAGGAAAAGTACAAGATCAGATTCTTCGGAAAAACTGATGTATAGAGAAATTACAGTGAATATGGTCACGCATGAAGCATGGGTTGGGGAACATGAGGTAAAACTGACAAAGACAGAATTTGCCATCTTGAAAATTTTGCTGGAGCATCCAAAACAGGTGATCACAAAGACTGTGCTGCTTGACCGTGTCAGCGAAGAAACACCGGATTGTATGGAAAGTTCACTGCGGGTTCACATCAGTAATCTGAGAAAGAAGCTGCGGGAAATCTCGGGGAAAGATTATATAGAAGCAGTATGGGGAATCGGTTTTAAGATGGCAGAGTGAGAAATATTTACAGTTTCTTTGCACTTTTCTTAACAGCTTTCTTAACACTTTACAGATAGAATATGTTGGAAAGAAAAGGTAAGGAGGCCAAATTGTTATGGAGTATGTATTAACCACCGATCATTTATGCAAAAACTACGGGCACTTTAAGGCACTGAACCAGTGTTCTATGCATGTCCCGAGAGGTGCAATTTATGGATTTGTAGGAAAGAACGGGGCGGGGAAAACTACATTGATCCGTCTGATCTGCGGACTGCAAAGACCGACATCCGGAAGTTACAGGTTATATGGAAGCGAAAATACGGACAAGAAAATTTTGGAAGCGCAGAGAAGAATCGGCGCAGTTGTGGAGACCCCGTCGATTTATCTGGATATGACGGCGGAAGAAAACATGAAAGAGCAGTATTATGTTTTGGGCTTGCCGTCTTTTGAAGGGATCCCTCAGACTTTGAAACTGGTGGGGCTGGAAGATGCAGGGAAGAAAAAGGCAAAAGATTTTTCTCTCGGAATGCGTCAGAGACTGGGAATTGCGATTGCGCTGGCAGGAAAACCAGATCTGCTTGTGTTGGATGAGCCAACCAATGGTCTGGATCCACAGGGGATCGTAGAGATGAGGGAACTGATATTAAAGCTGAACCGGGAAAGACAGATCACGGTGCTGATTTCAAGTCATATTTTGGATGAATTGTCAAGACTTGCTACTCATTATGGATTTATTGACAAGGGAACTATAGTGAAAGAGATTACGGCAGAAGAGCTGGAAAATACCTGTAGGAAGTGTGTGAAACTGCAAGTGACGGATACTGCTGTACTCGCTCATATTCTGGATAAAAGAGGTCTTGAATATGAGATCTTGTCAGATACGCAGGCAAATGTTTATGGGGAACTGGTAGTTTCCGATGTTGCGTTGGAGTTGGCAGAACAGAATTGCAGGATGTTTTCCGTGCAGGAATACGAGGAAAGTCTGGAAAGCTATTATCTCAACTTAGTGGGAGGTGGCAAGCATGAATAAATTATTTCGTGCGGGACTCTATCGGCTTCGCAAAAATAAGGGCGCATATGCCTGTGTTATCATTCCTCCCATCTATAGTGTCTGCCTGATGCTTTCGCAATATATGCAGATGAAAGAAAGTGGGGCAAATTATCTACTGGATCCGTTTCTATTTCATTTTTTTCTGGTGATGGGAGTTTTGCTTTCGGTATTTGTCAGTTTATATGTTGGAACAGAATATCACGATGGAACATTGAGAAATAAACTGATCAGCGGTTCTTCAAGAAATGCAGTATATGGATTGAATCTGTGGATCAGCTTTCTGGTTGGGACGTGCAGCGTGTTGTTGGCTTATACGGCAGGGTTGGCGGCAGGCATTCCCATGTTCGGCGTGATAGAGATGCCGGCTTTGACAATGCTGCAGACCTGTGTGGCAGGAATTTTGCTGGTGCTTTCTTATGTTTCGATCTTTCATATGATCTCCATGCTAAGCTCCAGTAAGACAACCTCTGCGGTAGTCTGCATTCTGGCGGCAGTTTTTATGATGGTGTTTGCGGGGATTATTTTTTCGAAATTGTCTCAGCCGGAGATGATCACACAGGCGGTAATCGCAAATGGAGAAACCGTTATGGAAACAGTAAAAAATCCTGCTTATCTGACGGGAATAAGCCGTACGGTTTATCAAAATATCCTGGATTTTCTGCCGGCAGGGCAGGCCGTACAGATTTTTAATCAGGGAGTTCTGAATCTCGGAAAAATGATGGGATATTCGATTTTGATCATTTTCGGAACGAGCCTGGCAGGATTGTATCTATTTAATCGGAAGGATATCAAATAGGAGAAGTGAGTGGAAATGGAAGTTGGAGTATGGTGTGGAGTAGGAATTCTGGTTTTGTATAATATTGTGCTGCAGATCAAGGTGTATCTGTTGCGAAAATCAGCAAAAGAAATCCGGAAAGATTTTCAGAAATTATTGAAGACCAATACAAACACCATAATCCGGATTTCCAGCCGTGACAGGGAGATGTGTGCGCTGGCTTCTGCAATCAATCTGCAGTTGGAAACATTTTATGAGAAAAGACGATGCTATGAACAGGGAAACCTGGAACTAAAAGAAGCGGTTACCAATATCTCTCATGATCTGCGGACGCCATTGACTGCGATTTATGGTTATTTGAACCTGCTCAAAAAAGAAGAATGTCCGGAGCATATAAAGCGTTATCTGGATGCGATTGAAAACCGGGCACAGGCACTCAAACAATTGACGGAAGAATTGTTTCGTTATACAATTGTGATATCAGAAGCGGAAGAGATGACGCTTCAAGTCTTACCGTTAAATGGGATTTTGGAAAGCAGCATATCCGCGTATTACTCCGTTTTAAAGCAGAATCATATTGTTCCGGAGATTTCGATTCCGGATCAACAGATCACGGGGAGAGTAAATGAAAATGCTCTGTCCCGTGTTCTTGGCAATATTCTCAGTAATGCGGTGAAGTACAGTGACGGCGATCTGAAAATTGTATTGTCGGAAGACGGTGATATCCGGATTTCCAACCATGCATCAGGTTTGTCAGAAGTACAGGCAGAACGATTATTTGATCGTTTTTATACCGTGAATACGGCCAGAAAATCAACAGGCCTTGGATTATCTATTGCAAAGGCACTGATGGAGAAAATGGGCGGAACCATCACAGCGGATTACAGAGAGAACGTACTGGAGATCTGCGTGAGTGTGCAGAAGTTATAATGGAATTACAGATTAGTGCCCGTAGTCTGTGCTTCGGGAGACAAATTTATTGCAGATCCCGAGCAGAAAATAAAAGTGCATGAAATGTTTGGTGCGGATATCTGTGAAATGGAGGCTGCGGGAATCGTGCTTACCTGTAATCGAAATCAGGTGCCATGCATGTTGGTAAAATGTGTGAGTGACGGAATTGAAGGCGGTTTTGAAGAATTTCAGGAGACAATGGATGCGGCAGCAGATCTGTGTCTGGAGGTAGTGGAGAAAATTGTTGCCGGAATGGAAATTAGTAAGCGGTGAGACATTGAAAATTAGAAAGAAAAAAGCAACTTTTGCAATAATTTTTATATCTATTTTTATAATCATTGGTATAGTTACTTTTTCCTATCTACGTTTAAAATCATCCAGGGAGTCGGCGGCAGTTTCCTGTATAGAGGAGGACATTAAAAAGGGCAGTGTTTCTGGAAAAAACAGAGAAAAGCTGGAATCTTATTTGTCAGAAGAAGGACAAGATGTGTCATATTACTTTATAAAAGGATATTTAGATTACCAGGACGCAGAATATGAGATGGCAATTGAAAATTTCAAATTGGCGGCAAAAAGTATGACAGATACGGACGATTCATTTTTAAAAATATATACTTATATTTTTTGGAATTACGCCCTGGAAGAAATGGGAGAGACTGAGGACTTAATTCAAAACAGTAAAATGGCTTTGACCTATATGGCACAGGATAAAGCGTATAAAAATGATATGTTTTTACATAGGGAAATCGCAGCATTTTTATTTAACAATGCTGCGCACATTGGGGAGAGCACGGAGCTTTTGACCGATTATCTAAACAACACAAGAGGTCTGAGTAATAAAGTAAAAGTTCAGTTAAACGGAAACATAGGTCAATTATACAGTTTGAATGAAAGGTACTCCGAAGCGTTGATGCATTATTTTGATGGTATTTATATCATTGATACAACATCAGATATTCCGGATGATAATTATTATAAGTGCAAATTTTTGACTTGCATTGGCGATATTAATTTTATGCTGGAAGAATATGAAAATGCAATTTCCTATTACAAAGATGCAATAAAAGTTACTCTGGATGATAAAAACAGGGAAGCTTCTGATAAGAGCCTTTCTGTTATCAATGGGGCTCATGCTTACATTAAGCTTGGACAATATGAGAAAGCGATTGTCTGGCTGCAGCAGTTAGACGAGTGGATTCCAAATCTTGAGGCGTATGCCAGAGATGATATTGAAATTTTGAAAAATGACATCTTGGCAAAAGCTGAGATTCACAATGAGCAGTTTGAAAAAGCAGAAGAATATCTTGAGAATGCAGCAGCGCTGCTTGAAAATGATGACGAAGAATTTTCAAGCAAAAAAGATGTATATGTCAATTTGACGTATGCGGAATTATATATGGCGCAAACCAGGTATGAAGAAGCACTGTCGTTGTATGAACAGCTCTTAAGTCAGTCTGCGGAAGAAGAACTTGGTCTTGAAGAAGTTATTTATCAGCAAATGTGTAAAATTTACCAGGAAAGAAATGATTTTGAGAACTATAAAAAATATAGTACCTTGTACAGTGATCAGATAATCAAAAATAATAAGAACTTTAGCAAGACTTATGTTTCTTCGATTCGAGAGGTGTATCAATATCAGCTGCTGGCAAAAAAAGAGGGACAATATCAAGTGGCTCTGCTGGTGAATATTACGGTGATCTTAGGGTTGCTCGTCATCGTGGTCTGGACTGTCAGATCCGGGATGAAATCAAGAAAAATGAGCTTTACAGATTCTATGACTGGCTTGTTTAACAGAAAATATTTAACGTACTATTTGGAGAAAAACAGAAAAAATTATGGGAAAAACCGACTTCTGTTTTTATTATTGATATTGACTATTTTAAAAAGTATAACGATCATTACGGACATGTTCAAGGAGATTCTGCGATAAATGAGGTTGCCGATATACTGAGAAACAGTGTAAGAAAAAATGATACGGTTATTCGATACGGAGGCGAGGAAATGGTGATGTTCATTTCCGGGATCAGGCCTGATGCTGCTTTGAGAACAGCAGATGAGATTCAAAAGAAGCTTTCAGAAAAAAGTATAGAGCATAAATACTCAGATATATCAGACAAACTGACTGTCAGCATGGGGATTTATAATACAGAATATGCAGGGCAGGATATTTATAGTCTGATTGATAAGGCAGATATTGCGTTGTATCGCGCAAAAGAAAAAGGACGAAACAGATATGAAGTATATACAGAGGAATACTGATTGTTCGAAACGGATGATATATTATCGAAAACCATAGAAAAGGGAAAAGAAAAAAATGAATGGAAAAACAATGAGTATCAATCGAGAAGAAATACTTGCTTTGACAAGACGTATGACAGTAAAACGAACTTCCATGACCAGAATCGCAGGATGCTATGCAGACGCAGAAGGTTTTATTGACGGAACATTTAACGTGAATTTTCTGAAACTATCTCCTGCAGAACGTGAGAAAAATCTGGAGCTTGCGAAAACGGTTCCATTTGCACAGACCAATCAGAATCTGAAACGCTATGTATTTCCAGAATCTGAACAGGGAGGTATGCGTCAGCTGCTAATGGGAATCCGGGACTGTGGGTTAAAAAACGATGCACTGTTGGATGTGTTTTACGAGAAAGTGACAGAAGTGTATCAGACAGAACAGGAGTATGCTGTGTATTTGTTTCATGACCGGTATGACATTCCTGCAAAGGCGAAGGATAAGGAACGACTGGGAGAATCTGAGCAGATGTTTGAGTATCTGATCTGCGTGATCTCTCCGGTTACAGGAGATTATGAACCGGGAAAACCAGAATGTGGATTTTTATTTCCGGCCTTTTTTGATGGGGGAGCGGCATTGAATTGTGTGGATGTGTTTCAGGCAGATTCAGAACATCCGCATCAGGAATTACTGCAGATATTATTTTCAGAAAAATCTTGAAAAAAGGAGTTTTTTTTAGTATAATCAAGCACATAGGTAAAAGCATTGAGAGATTTGAAAGGGGGATGACAGCCATGTTTATGTACAGCTGTGTTTGCGACCGACAAATGGGGAATGTCGGCTCTTTTCATGTGCAATCTCTGATAGAAAAAGCGCACCGATTACTCTGTGACAAGGAGGATCTGTGCGCTTTTTTTGTGCCAAATCTAATAAAATAATGAAGGAGAGAACACAATGAAAACAAAAAAAATCGTGGCAGTCAGTTCGGCACTTATGATTGGGACAACGACTGCTCTCACAGGATTTCCAGCGGTGGTACTGGCACAGGAGAATATGCAGGAAGCCGTGACGTCGGAACAAGAAGAAAAGTATACAAAAGTGTCTGTGAAGAATCCGGTGGCGGACAGCGAAGAACTTACAGGGGAAGGGCAAAACAACGGGCGTGCTCAGCATGCGTTTGACGGTAATGAGTCAACAGTGTGGCATACACTCTGGAGCCAGGATGGACAGAAAAAAATGCCGCATTGGATCAGTTACAGTCTGGATCAGGTGACCAAGATCGGAAGAATCGATTATCTGGGAAAACCGGCTCAAAATGGTGTGGGAAACGGTGTTTTTAAGAATATAGATGTTTATTATACAACAGATCCGGGAGCAGATCCGGCCAGTGATACGGGATGGAAAAAAGCAGGGTCTTTTGAGAATATTACATATAGTCCATCTACTGGAACAGGCACCAATCGTGCAGCGACTTTTGAGTTTGACCCGGTAGAGGCGTTAAAGGTCAAAATTGTTGTCAGAGAAAGCTATTCGTCAGGTTCCGGGCAGGAGCCGGAGAACCAGTATGCAAATGCTCTGGAAATCACAACGTATGCGGTCAATGATGTTCCGGAGGATAAATTGGAGATTGGTGTAACGATTGATGATCAGTCATATACAGGGAAAAGCATACAGGAGATCGTAGATAAAAATAGTATCACGCCAAAGAATGTAGAGAGTCTGAGCATTACAAACGGAAATCTGGAATACAAGGATCTTGTCTGGCTGGGTGGTGTAACTGATCACAACGTCAAATTTCGAAATCTGAAAAGATTGACAGTTGATTTAGAACATACAAAAATGTATACAGAGACAGGAGAAGAAACAAAAGCATTGCCGGCATACGCATTTTCAGGGCTGAATAATCTGGAAGAAGTGAGGCTTTCGGGAGTGAAGGAACTGGGAAGCTTTTGTTTTCTGAATGCAGGGAACAGAAGCTCTCAGGGCTTGGAAGTGTTTGAAATTTCAAGTGTTACAAAGATTGCAAACCATGCATTTAATGGGGCGAAGTTCACGGTAAGAATGAAAACTTTGAGTTTGCCGAATGCTCAGATCATCGGAAACAGTGCTTTTGACAGCGGTGGAGCAAATTTTACATCAGTTGATTTGAGCGGTATTGTGGAATTAGGGGAAAATGCATTTAAAGAGTGTTCGTTTGAAGAGCTTGTTTTCCCAGAATCATTAAGATCCATCGGGCGTAATGCAACACCGATCAAGGAAAGAGCTTCTGTAACATTTTTGTCAGAAACAGCACCAGAGATGCCGACTATTACAGGGCACACTCCGTTTGGGGATACAGATGAGCTGAAGGAGAAAAATGCAGCAGTGACGGTTCCGGGAGCTGGTATCAGCAGTTATTATGGAGAAAAAGTTACGAATACGTCCGTCTTTGTAAAAGAAGATATCAACCCAATATTTAGAAATTGGAATATCAATGCAACAGGACATTGTCTTGTAAAATATATGGTAGATTCAAAGGAATCGTTTGCATTTGTGCCAGAGGGTGAGAAGATTGGAGAGGCAAGACTGCCGGAAGTAACGATTCCGGAAGGAAAGGTGTTTAAAGGCTGGTCAGAAAAAGAGGATGGCAGCGGGGAGCTTTTTACAAAAGACAGTAAAGTAGAAAAAAATATTACATTATATCCGGTATTTGAAGAAAAGAAAAATACACCGCCGGTTATTAATGTAGAGGATAAGGAGTTAACAGTTGGAGATACTTTCGATCCTTTGGAGGGGGTGACAGCTACAGATGAGGAAGATGGAGATATCAGTGGAAGTATTGAAGTGTTGAATAATGAAGTGGATACAACAAAAGTTGGTATCTATGAAGTAACGTATAAAGTAACAGACAGTCAGGGAGCAAGTACAACAAAGACGATTTATGTAACTGTGAATCCAAAACAGGAAGTGCTGAATGAAGTGCCGGTGATCGATGCATCCGACCGAGTATTGACAGAAGGAGACGCATTTGACGTATTGGAAGGGGTAACAGCTACAGATAAGGAAGACGGAGATATCAGCGGAAGTATTGAAGTGTTGAATAATGAAGTGGATACAACAAAAGTTGGTATCTATGAAGTAACGTATAAAGTAACAGACAGTCAGGGAGCAAGTACAACAAAGACGATTTATGTAACTGTGAATCCAAAACAGGAAGTGCTGAATGAAGTGCCGGTGATCAATGCATCCGACCGAGTATTGACAGAAGGAGACAGATTCGCCGTATTGGAAGGAGTAACAGCTACAGATAAGGAAGACGGTAATCTGACAGATAAGATCCAAGTGCTGAAGAACACCGTGAATAAAGAGGAAGCAGGAACCTATGAAGTGACATATAAGGTAACAGACAGTCAAGGAGCAAGCACAATAAAGACGATCACAGTTACTGTGAGGGAAAAGAGTGCAGATAAGCCTGCGGAACCTCAGAAGCCGAACAAGCCGGCTGACACAAAGCCTGGAAAACCAAGTCAGCAGTCCGAATCGCCGAAGACAGCGGATATGTCTAATATTGGTTTGTTCGGATCTATGTTTGCAGGTTCGTCTGGATTACTGACAATGTTGCTGGGGAAAAGACGCAAAAAGAAATAAGTGGTTTATGAGATTTTAGATACAGTAGCAGGTGCAAAATCGGAAGTTGTGCAGAAGACAGTGCTCCGATCATGCCTATTTTGGTGTTGGAGAGGAGTGGAAAGAGGAAGACTTTGTGCATCACCTTTCAGATGCAGAGTGGAAGGAGTTTGAGAAAGAATTTGCGGATTTGATTAGATAAATCTGGAAAAGGACTTGAAATTCAATGAAGATCAAGTCCTTTTCTTTTTAAATCTGTTTTGTTGTCCACTTGCTGCAATCCCATACTGCGTGTACGACATCCTGGTAAAATTCCGGTTCATGGCAGATTAAAAGCACACTTCCACGATAATCAAGCAGTGCTTTTTTCAAGGAATCTTTTGCATCCACATCCAGATGGTTTGTCGGCTCATCCAAAAGCAGGATATTGGTATCGCGATTCACCAGTTTACAGAGTCTTACTTTTGCCTGCTCTCCTCCGCTTAAGACGCGAACCTGGCTTTCAATGTGTTTTGTTGTAAGTCCGCATTTTGCCAGAGCAGAACGTACTTCATATTGTGTGAATGAAGGGAATTCCTGCCAGATTTCTTCAATACAGGTTGTTCGATTATCTCCTTTGACTTCCTGTTCAAAATATCCGATCTGCAAATTTTCTCCCAGTTCACAGGTGCCGGAAATCGCAGGAATCAGCCCGAGAATACTTTTCAACAATGTCGTCTTTCCGATTCCGTTGGCGCCGACCAGAGCAATTTTCTGCCCTCTTTCCATAGAAAGAGACAGTGGTTTTGACAATGGTTCATCGTATCCGATCACAAGATCTTTTGTCTCAAAAATATATCTTCCCGGAGTTCTTCCGTATCGGAATTTGAATTCCGGTTTCGGACGTTCTGCTGCAAGCTCGATCACGTCCATCTTGTCCAGTTTCTTTTGTCTGGACATTGCCATATTTCTCGTAGAAACACGCGCTTTATTTCTTGCTACAAAGTCTTTTAATTCGCTGATTTCCTGTTGCTGCCTTCTGTAGGCTGCCTCTAACTGTGCTTTTTTAACGGCATATACCTCTTCAAAATGATGATAATCTCCTACATAGCGGTTCAGCTCCTGATTTTCCATATGGTAGATAATATTGATCACATCGTTTAAGAACGGGATATCATGGGAAATTAAAATAAATGCATTTTCATAGTCGATGAGATACCGTTTCAGCCATGCGATATGTTCTTCGTCCAGGTAGTTGGTCGGCTCATCCAAAAGCAAAATATCGGGCTTTTCAAGCAGTAATTTTGCCAGAAGGACTTTGGTGCGCTGTCCGCCGCTTAAATCGGTTACGTCTCTTTCGAGACCGATATCCAGAAGTCCAAGTGCCTTTGCAACTTCTTCAACTTTGGCATCGATAATATAAAAATCGTGCAGAGTCAGAGTGTCCTGAATGGTTCCCAACTCCTCCATCATTGTATCCATTTCTTCCGGAGAGGCCTCTCCCAGAGAATCGCAGATTGCATTCATGCGTTCTTCCAGTTCAAACAAATATGAGAATGCGGACTTTAATCCATCTCGAATCGTCATTCCTTTTTCTAAGACCGTGTGCTGATCAAGGTATCCGACACGGACATTTTTTGCCCATTCAATCTTACCTTCATCCGGCATCAGTTTTCCGGTAACAATATTTAAAAAAGTGGATTTTCCTTCTCCGTTTGCGCCCACCAGTCCAATATGTTCTCCCTTGAGAAGGCGAAAGGATACATCTGCAAAAATGGCGCGATCTCCAAATCCATGTGTGAGATGCTCTACATTTAAAATACTCATGACATAACTCCTTTTTGGTCGTATTTCACTTATCAGAACCATTGTACAGGAAAGAGTTGTATTTGTCATCAAAATTCACCTTTTTGCAGATTTTCCATATTATGTACTGTAATTATATGAAAGGAAAGAACACACTATGCAAAATAATCGGTCTTATTCCAGAAACGAACGGTTTACCTGTCAACAGCAGCCTTATCGCAATATGCCGGTGCAGCGTCGACAGAATCCTTCTTCCTCCTGTGGTGAAGCAGTCTCGTCGCCTTGTTCCTGCCGCATTCCCCGTGATCCACTGGAACATATGACTCTCGCGATGGCATATGTTCCCTGGCAGACATGGGAAGACACTTATGATGTTCATAAGGGATTAGAATGTGGAACAATCTTCCCTGTTTTAAACAAACCATTTTATGGAAAAGGGGGATGTAATCAATGACAGACCGTCCATGTAGAACAGAATTATTAAATCATATCAACGCTGTCAGTTTCGCGGTGGATGAAGTGAAATTATATCTGGATACCCACCCGCAGGATCCGGATGCACTGGCTTATTTCGAAAAATACAGCCGGATGCGCAACCAGGCAATGAAAGAATATGCCATGAATTTCGGACCTTTGACGATTGATACAGCCACAGCATCCTGCAGTGAATACTGGAAATGGATCAATGAGCCGTGGCCGTGGCAGGAAGGAGGATGCTGATTATGTGGAATTATGAAAAACGATTGCAATATCCGGTAAAGATTACACAAACGAACCCACAGATTGCCAAAGTGATCATTTCACAATTTGGCGGCCCTGATTGCAGTAACCTATAACATATCCGTAAACCCTTATAAACAGAGGGCTCACGAGATATAAAGGTGGAAGATCAGTTTGCCGTTTTTCTTGTCATAAACGATATCTTCCACCAAACTTCTCATAAAAACGCCTTTGGTACCATAGTCGATCGCATCATTTTTAATCACATCATATACAGTTTGCACGTTCTTGAGCACGTCAGATTTTGTTTTCGTATCTTCATTATTCTTATTGAGATTTTCCAGTTGCATCAAAATATCTTCCCTGTCTTTTTGCAGACGCTCTTTGTTCCGTTTATATTCTTCCAAAGTATCTACTTCATTCTCATAAGCGAGACGGATCCGTTTCTCCCTGTTGGAAATTTTATCAAGTTCAGACAGGAGCGATTCACGTTCTGATATCTTCGCACCGGTCTCAGCAGAGTGGTAGGAGTATTCAAAATCCATACCGGAAAGAAGTTTTTCAAAATACTCTTCCAGTGCAGCGATCACTTTTTTCTCTGATATCGAACAGGATTCGGTATGTATTCCTTTACTGTACTTATAACACTGGAAACCAGGTGAGTGCCTGTTTGCACCATTGTAGGCGAGAGAGGCCCCGCAGTATCCACATTTTAAAATCCCTGATAACCAATGTTTACATGAGGATACATCACGGCGTTTCAGTGGCTTGTATGTAGTCTGTATCTTTTTCATGCGGGCTTCGAAGCGTTCTTTTGAGTAATGGACTTCATGCGTTCCCATGAATGTTATCCCATTCCACGCGACAAGACCATAATAGAATGGATTTTTCAAGATTCTTTCTACGCTACGGGATTCGAAAGGGTTCCCTCGTCTTGTGCGGACTCCCATATCGTTTAGCTTTCTTGTTATCTTTGTGGCATCTGAGTTGCGGTAATCAAATTCATCACAGATAAAATCCACGACCTTCATTTCATCCGGATCAATTTTATAAGGATCTCCGTTTCCAACAGCACGATACCCAAAAGGTGGGGACATCTGGTATCCTTTTTTTGCAGCCTTTTCTTTCATCCCTCTTAGAACTTCGCCAGAAAGCCGGATAGAGTAGTATTCATCCATCCATTCAATGATTCTCTCGATTAAAGAGCCGAATGGACCATCTATCAAAGGTTCTGACACACTCACAACATCAACGTTGCTTTGCTTCCGCAGCAGGGATTTGTATACGATAGATTCTTCTTGATTTCTTGCGAATCTGCTGAATTTCCAAACCAGGATCACGTCGACTGGATGATCGGTAGATTTTGCAAGTCCAATCATTTTTTGAAACTCTGGCCGTTTATCGGCTTTTCTACCGGATATTCCGATCTCAAAGAAAACCTTCAAAATGATAATATTGTTTTTGGCAGCATATTCCCGTAATAGTTTCTCTTGCGAATCCGGAGAAAGTTCTTCTTGCTTATCAGTGGATACACGGACGTAACCATAGGCATATCTTGCGCTCATTTTAGATCATCTCCTTGTTTAGTTTTATGCAAAAATTGGTACAAAAATAACAGCCAGCACATGAACGAATGTTCTGGATTGCAAGCTGCTACCGAAGATGATACAATATTCTTGGATTTCAATAGCATATCTTCGGATATGTTGACCGTCTCAGTGTTGGTAGCACCGGGGCGGTTTTTTATTTTATTCTCCTAAAGAATTTAATGAATTCATTATGTCTTCTGTGCTCATTCCGGCAGCAGAAGCGGTATATGCATCAGTGATTTGTGCGGCGTACTGTGTATACACATCAGTTAACTTTAATGACCATTCCTCGTAAACACTATATTCGTCTCCATTTTTCTGCATCAGTGTAGCCATTTCGGAAACTCCCTGGTTGGAAATTTCGGCTAATTTCTCTACTTTGCTATTTGATAATTCAGCAAGCGTGTTCAAATCGCCTGCGATATCTGCGGATTCATTATTATATTCTTCCACAAGTCCCGGAGTCGCATCAGCGATCTTCTTCGTATAATCATCGAGAATGCTTTGATACGTCACTTCGACTTCCGGTTCTTTTTCCGTAGCTTCTGTTTTCGCAGTATTCTCTTTTTCTGGCTCTTTATCTCCGCCACACGCTGTAATGGATAGAACCATAGCTCCAGTTAATAACATAGCTACAATTTTCTTTTTCATGTTTTTCCTCTTTTCTCCTGTACCTTAACACCACTTTACTCTATATAAACGCCGAAGCGGTTATATCATTTCCATGACCGCTAAATTAGGAATAAAATAGATAACATAATTATCTACAGTGATATACTCGCCATATTTTCCTTTGTAGCAGTCAATAGCTTCTTGCAGATATTCTTCTGTGACATGCAGATGTTCTGCAACTTCATATCTATTCTGGCATCCAGCATTAAAAGCTGATATGATGCCTCGCAATCCGATCATCCGGTTATACCCGTGCAATCTTCCTTTTTGTTCTTGCTTCATATTTTCAATATCTTGCAGATCAAATATATCGCCAACAGCAGTATGATGATGTCCGATTTCTTCAGCTAAGACGCAAGCCTTTTCTGCGGATGTTTTCAGCCTGTTGGATATCGCAATTCTATTTCTGTATATTAAACCATCACTGCCGGAAAGAGTCTTTTCGCGGACAATCAGTCCGCTATTATTCGCCTCTTCCAAAAGTTCTTCATAAATCGTCATTGTATCACTCCCATTCAGAGTCATCCATCATGATGTCTTTATCGTGTTTTCTCATTTCATCTGTTACTTTAATGTCAGTTCGTTCATGAGCTGCTAATACTTCTAAATGATTGTTGGATTCTATAAAATTCGGATTTCCAAGTAATATTTCAGAATAATTCAAAAGACTTTTCTTTCCATTATTATTTAGCTTTCTCATGTTCTCTAAAAGCTTATATTCTAATCTGTTTTTCCTGAACATACTTTGATCGTAAGCTTTCTTGAATTCCTCAACATTATTAAACGAAAGGTTATCAGGGCCAATCGCATCTTTAAATTCGTAGTCGTTACGTCCCATCGGTACGTCAAATCCCATCAACCATGACTCGCTTACGTTTAATGCTTTTCCTAAAACGAACAGTTTTTCTTGATTAGGTTCATTTTTTCCAGAACAGTATTGACTTATATCTGATTTGTTCATTTTTATCCCATATTGTTCACAGTATGGTGCAGTTAATTTCAGAACGTCTACTTGTCTAAGACCCTTTGTCTCCATAATCTTTTTTAGCCTAGTAGAAGTGCTTTCTTTCTTCATATAAATGTACCGCCTTTCTGATTATAAATATACCATACACTAAACAAAAGTTCAATATGAAAAACAATAAAGTTCAAAAAAATTAACTTTTGTATTGACAATGGTTGAAAAGGGTGCTAATATACAAATAGTTCAAATATTTGAACAAGAAAGGAGGATAAAATGGCATTCAATTATGACAAATTAAAAGGTCGAATAATTGAGAAGTTCGGAACTCAGTACAGATTTGCAGAAGCTATGGAATGGTCAGAAAGAACGCTTTGCTTGAAATTAAGTAGTGAGAGACCGTGGAAGCAGACAGATATCTGTAAAGCAGTAGAACTTCTAGATTTGGCACAGGAAGACATACCTAAATATTTTTTTAAAGAAAAAGTTCAAAATATTGAACTTTGAAAGGATGGTCGAATGACAGAACTCGTATATTTAAAAAATGACGAAGCAGTGTGTGACAGCTTGCAAGTGGCTGAGAAGTTTGGAAAGAGACATTCGGATGTAATCAGAGCTATTGAAAATTTGATAGAAAATGACTCAACGCAAAATTGCGTTCAGTGTTTCAGCAAAACATCTTATAAGGATGGTACTGGAAAATCAAATAAGATGTACCGAATGAATAGAGATGGCTTTTCTATCTTAGCAATGGGATTTACCGGTAAGAAAGCAATGGAATGGAAATGGGCTTACATCAAAGCATTTAATCAGATGGAAGCGTTCATCAAAGAAAAGACAACTCAGACATGGGTAGAAACAAGAAAAGCCGGAAAACTGACCAGAAGAGCAGAGACAGACACCATTCAGAAGTTAGTGGGATATGCAAAGGGCCAGGGGAGTACACACGCAGAGATGCTTTACATGACCTATTCAAAACTTGCAAATAAGATGGCTGGAATTGGAAAACGTGATGAAGCAACAGTTATGCAGCTGAACAATCTTTCGTTGATGGAAAACATCATTCTCCATGTGATCGACACTGGAATACTGACTGGAAAGCATTACAAGGAGATTTATCAGGATTGTAAGAAGAGACTGGAAACCGTGAAGGATCTGGCTTACCTAGAATCTGTTGCGTAGCCGATTACTTCGGTGTATCAGTTGAGTATTTTTTGGAGTAGGAGGAGGTAAAGAGGATGAGTAACATTGGCCATGAAGGGAATGATGGCACAACAATGACGCAAGAAGAGCGCAACGAATACTTATTAAAATACGAAAACTTCATTCATTGCGCTCGGTGCAAAAATTTAATACACAGTTCAAACAAATATTGTCAATATTGTGGGTGTCCTAATGAAAAAGAACGTTTTTGATAGTTTCGCTCAAAACATTTGAAAGTAACTGAAACATAGAATCCTTAACAATTTGACCAGCCTTGCTCATTCCATTACGGTAATTCGCAACGGATATAGGAGTTTCTGGCGTATCAACTAATAGATTCGGAATTGCATTTTTAATCAATTCTTTTGTACTAGAGTCAAGTTCTTCGTCAAGAGATAGAAGTTCGGTAGCGTTGTTCAAGATCTTTTCAGTCCACGGATACGGATTACCGCATGAGTGACAGTATGAAGGTGTAATGTATTGCGACTTATTAAGAGATAGAACGCCGTCGATCAAATATCTGCCTTGAATATGCTCTCCGCAATTTTGACAATGGGTTATTGTCTCAGCTCCGCATTTTGAGCAGTAAGGTTGTTTATGGTTTTCTATATTTGTTGTAATCACATGACCGTTTAAGCATATTTGAGCAGTTTTATATATTCCCATTTTGTTGTTCTCCTTTCGTAATATTCCGACTGGCACTCGGTAATTACAGTATAGGAGATAAACCAAAAGAAAGCAATCCCGCCATGGAGGTTGCGATGGCAGCACATATGGATTGTAACACAGACAACCAATAATTCATACATAGTAGAGAGGTGGTGAAATGAAAGGAATCGAAGTAGTAAGCATGATCAAAATCAATGGATTGTGGATGAAGCAAGAAGACTTAAGCAAGGAAGAATTTTCCGAGATTTTGGAGAAAAAATTAGATGAAACAATGAAAAATATAGGATTCGAAAGAAGAAAAACCGCCTAGGCGGTAGATGGGAGGACAAGCTATGAAAGTTAAAGGAACTTACCATTGCCAGACTACTCAGCAGCCCAACACATTAAACAGTTGGGATATCCGCTCCGTATCTGTTGAGTTACCGGAGCAGGACAAGCCTTACTGGCATAAGATTGCAGCATCTGTGATTGGGGGCGGGCTGGTGGCGATCGGCTGGTGGCTGGTGTTTGGGTATTAAAAAAGAACACCCGGAGAGGGACCGGGGGATTGGTTCTCTTCAGGTGCTCATGCAACTATAACTTTATATTAACAGATTTTATGAGGAGGTGCAAATGGAAAAATCTTGTGATAATTGTGCAAATCTCTGTCCGATAGGAGAGGGAGACCACATATGCGAAGAAAAACCAGGAGTATTGGTATTGGAAGAGTATTTACCCACAGATGACTATCTTTGGTGTAACGGAGATTGTTGGAGGAACAGATAAATGACAGCGAGAAATTTTGAGATAAAAGAAACGATGCTTGCTCTTCCCCAAAAGAGCGAAACGGATATTTACCACATAGAGCTAAACCGCATCAGCTGGTTTGGGAAAGAGGACAAGTTGGATATCCGCGGATGGTCAGAAGACCATTCAAAAATGACAAAAGGAATCAGCCTCACAGAGGATGAATTCATAAAGATAGCCCGTGCAGGCTTAGAAAAAACAGGAGGTATTTAAAATGGCACAGATTACACTTACATTTGATAGTTATGAGGAACTGGTTTCTTTTTCAGAGAAACTGTTATCCAGAGAGGGCGGTATGGAAACCCATGGAGTCAGCAAAACCGTTCCGGACGTTGAGCCTCAACAAGCAGTTTCCTATGGACAGCAGATTGCACCGCATTTTCCAGAGGCGAACACATCGGTACAGCCAAAACAGCCAGAGCAGAATCAAGTAATTCAGAATACCGCGCCGGTCCCGTCGATTCCTATAGCTACGCCGACGTATACAAGGGAAGATCTGTCAAAAGCTGCCATGTCTTTAATGGACAAAGGGATGCAGGCACAGCTGCAGCAGCTGATCCAGAGTTTCGGGGTATCCTCTCTTGTGGAACTACCAGCAGAACAGTACGGAAGCTTTGCAACGGCGATTCGGGAAATGGGGGCTCAGATCTAATATGGCACATGAAGAGAGAAACCATGCTCTGTTAAGTGCATCTTCGGCTCACAGATGGCTGGCGTGTACCCCAAGTGCACGGTTGGAGGAACAATTTCCGGATACTACTTCTGAGGCTGCAAAAGAGGGGACACTGGCGCATGAACTTGCAGAGCTGAAGGTAAGGAACTATTTTAAGCCACATGATGTGTCTAAAAGAAAGCTGACTTTTGCAATCAAAAAAATGAAAGAGAACCCGTTGTGGGATGACGAAATGTTGGAGCATACGGACACATACATTGACTATATTCGGGATGTGTCCATTAAGCTCCCAACAGATCCGTATGTGGAAGTAGAAAAACAAGTCCGGTTCGACTCCTATGTACCAGAGGGGTTCGGTACTGCAGACTGCATCATGATCCAGGGAGAAACCCTGTTTGTGATCGACTTTAAATACGGCAAGGGTGTTCTTGTTTCCGCAGAGGAAAATCCACAGATGATGCTGTATGCACTCGGTGCATATGACGCATGTAAGTTATTTTATCCGATTAAACAGATCCGGCTTGCTATCGTGCAGCCGAGGCTGCCAGACGGAATCTCTGAATGGGGATGTAGTCTGGAACAGCTTTTGGAATTTGGAGATTATGTGAAGGAAAAGGCTGCGGTTGCATTTAAAGGAGACGGAGAGTTTGTTCCCGGGGAAAAACAGTGCAGGTTCTGCCGTGCGAAATCCCAGTGCAGGGCAAGGGCAGAAGAAAATGTGAAGCTGGCTTTTGCAACAGACAAGAAACCGCCATTGATTACAAATGAGGAAGTTGGAAGATACCTGGAACAGGGAGAAGATGTTGCAAGATGGCTCAAAGATCTGCAGGAGTTTGCATTGTCAGAATGCCTTGCCGGAAAGAAGATTCCTGGATGGAAAGCGGTAGAGGGCCGAGGATCCAGAGACTGGACAGATATGGATACAGCATTTGAAAAACTTTTAAAGAGTGGGATTACAGAAGAGCCGATGCTGTGGGAAAAGAAACCACTGACTTTGGCGCAGGTAGAAAAGCTGATAGGGAAGAAAGATTTTCAGGACGCAGTCGGAGAGTTTGTGGTGAAGAAGCCAGGGAAACCGACACTTGCAAAAGAGTCAGATAAAAGAGAAACAATTACAAACAAAGTGACAGCCGAAGAGGCATTCAAGGAGGAAAACTAATATGAACGAATTAACAAACGTAACAACAGGAAAAGCAAGATTATCTTATGTACACTTATTTAAACCTTATGCGGCTACACCGGGACAGGAAGAAAAATTCAGTGTTACCGTGTTAGTGCCGAAATCCGATGTGGATACTATGAACCGGATCAATGCAGCTATTGAAGCCGCGAAGCAGAGGGGAACAGCGGAAAAATGGAACGGTGTATGCCCACCTGTGGTGTCAACACCAGTTCATGACGGGGATGGTGTGCGTCCGTCAGATGGGATGCCATTTGGGGCAGAATGTAAAGGACACTGGGTGTTCACGGCAAGTGCAAAAGCAGATTATCCACCGGAGGTGGTAGACGTAAACATGAATCCGATTATTAACCAGTCTGAGATTTACAGTGGGATTTATGCGAGAGTAAATGTGAACTTCTTTCCATATTCTTTCGGGGGAAAGAAAGGAATTGGATGTGGCCTGGGTCCGGTCATGAAATTGGAAGACGGAGAATCCCTGGGAGGAAGTGCGCCGACAGCGGCACAGGCGTTTGGTGCAATGCCCCAGCCAGTCAATCCAACACCACAGTACAGGAACGCACCGCAGAATGTACAGGCAATCAATCCGATCACAGGGATGCCGATGTAATCAAGAGGGGCTTTAGCCCCTCCTTTTAACAGGAGACGTAATTATGCAACACCATTTATCTATAGATATTGAGACAAAAAGCAGTGTGGACATCACAAAAGCGGGAGCTTACAGATATGCACAGTCCGAAGATTTTGAAATTCTTTTGTTTGCCTATAAATATGATGAAGAGGATGTACAGCTTGTAGATCTTACCGTAGAAGAACGTATTCCAGAACGGATTTTGACCGCTCTTATGAATCCTAATGTGGTCAAGCACGCATATAATGCGGCATTTGAGTGGTACTGTTTGAATACTGCAGGGTATCGTACTCCTTTGGAACAGTGGAACTGTACGATGATCCATGGACTGTATTGCGGGTACACTGCAGGGTTGGATGCAACAGGGAAGGCAATAGGCCTTCCGCAGGATAAGCAGAAGCTTTCCACAGGAAAGGCTTTGATCCGATATTTTTGTACTCCTTGTAAACCGACAAAAAGTAACGGTGGCAGGAGCTGGAATCTTCCGAAGCACGCTCCGGAAAAGTGGGAGCTGTTCAGGGAATATTGTAAACAAGACGTTGTCACTGAGAATGAAATCCTAAAAAGGTTGCAGGCGTTTCCAGTTCCGAAAGAAGAACAGAGATTGTGGAGGATGGATATCTTGATGAATGCGTATGGAGTTCGGGTAGATACAAATCTGATCGCAGGAGCTTTGGCAATTGATTCTCACAGCACGGAGTGTTTGACAGCAGAAGCATTCAGGATTACCGGTCTTGCAAACCCGAATAGCGCAACACAGTTGCAACAGTGGTTGTCCGGAAAAGATGTGGATATTCCAAACCTGCAAAAAGCAACAGTAGAAGAATACTTACAGCGGGAGAATCTTCCGGATGATGCGAGAAAGATTTTGGAAATTCGTCAGCAGTTAGGGAAAACATCTATTAAGAAATATGTTGCAATGGATACCGCAAAGGGAGCGGATGATCGTGTACGCGGACTGACACAGTTTTATGGTGCGAATCGGACCGGGCGTTGGGCAGGAAGGCTTGTACAGTTGCAGAATCTTCCGAGGAATTATTTAAAGACCCTGGATTATGCCAGAAACCTTGTAAAAGATAAAAACTATGACGGGATTAAGCTGCTATACGGGAATGTTCCGGATACTCTGTCGCAGCTGATCAGAACAGCATTCATCCCCTCAGATGGGAATAAATTCGTTGTGGCTGACTTTTCTGCCATTGAAGCTCGTGTGATTGCGTGGCTGGCGGGAGAACAGTGGGTAAATGAAGTATTTGCTACACATGGAAAGATCTATGAAGCAACAGCATCTCAGATGTTCCATGTTCCGATTGAAAAGATTGCAAAAGGAAATCCGGAATACAGCCTGCGGCAGAAAGGAAAAGTTGCCACGCTTGCGTTAGGGTATCAGGGTGGAACAGCAGCCTTAATTGCCATGGGAGCATTGAATATGGGACTGGCGGAAGAGGAACTTCCCGATATTGTACAGAGATGGCGGAGCGCAAATCCGCGGATCAGAGACTTGTGGTATGCAGTGGAGCAGGCGGCCCTTACTACGATGCAGACGGCACAGCCACAGGGTATCTACGGTTTGATTTTCCGGTACGAGGGGGACCTGGTATACGGACAGTCATTTTTGACAGTGCAGCTTCCAAGCGGGAGAAAGCTGTTCTACCCGAAACCATTTCTGCAGGAGAATCAGTTTGGGAAGATGGCAATCCACTATTACACGGTCGGGCAACAGACAAGAAAATGGGAAGTGGCATCCACTTATGGGGGAAAGATGACAGAGAATATCGTACAGGCAATCGCACGTGACTGTCTTGCAGAGACTCTAAAAAGAATTGACAGGATGGGGCTGCAGGTCGTGTTTCATGTACATGATGAGGTGATCATCGATGCCCCTGTATCAATTACGGTGGATGAAATCTGTGATCTGATGGCAGAGCCGATACCTTGGGCACCGGGACTGATCTTAAAAGGTGCTGGATTTGAGAGTGACTATTACATGAAAGACTAGGAGGAGTTGAAGTGGAATATAACAGAAAACTTTTGGTCAGCATGGCCGGATCAAGAAAGGCTACATACTGGCCGAAAAGTGAGATCATGTGGTCGGAATTTGTTGACCGGTTGAAAACTCCGGCCAGAAGTCTGGAAACCTTAGAAAATTATTTGGCATTGTCAAAGAGCCAACAGGCTGAATTGAAAGATGTTGGAGGGTTTGTCGGCGGTACCCTTTTCAATGATAGAAGAAAAGGAGCTTACGTGCAGGGGAGAGATCTGCTGACATTGGATATGGACAATATACCGGCAGGGCAGACAGAAGAAATATTGAAGAGAGTATCTGGACTGGGATGCGCAGCAGTTGTTTATAGTACACGGAAACATTCCGGATACGCCCCGAGACTCCGGGTCATTATTCCTGTGGATAGAACGGCTACTCCGGACGAATATGAACCCGCAGCAAGAAAGGCGGCTGCATTGATTGGGATCGAGTTCTGTGACCCGACTACATTTGACGCAAGCCGGCTGATGTACTGGCCAAGCTGTTGTAAGGACGGGGAGTATGTTTATCAGGTATATGATCATCCGTTCTGCAGTCTGGACGGGCTGCTAGGAATGTATAAGAACTGGAAGAATGTAGCCGAATGGCCGCAAGTACCCGGAAGTGAAACCATCGAAAAAAGGCGTCTGGCAAAACAGGAAAATCCGACAGAGAAAAAAGGAATCATAGGAGCATTCTGCCGCACGTATTCCATTACGCAGGCAATGGAACAGTTTATCCCGGGAATGTACGAACAGACGGATATTCCAAACAGATACACTTATACGGGAGGAACTACAACGGGAGGTGCGATTCTATATGACGGTGATCTGTTCCTCTATTCCCACCATGCTACGGATCCGTGTTCCGGGCAATTGGTGAATGCGTTTGACCTGATCCGTCTGCATATGTATGGCGACCTGGATAAAGAAGCAAAAGAGGGCACTCCATCCGTAAAGCTTCCGTCTTTTCAAGCAATGGCAAAAATGGCACGAGCGGACAAAGAGGTGTCTACTCTTCTTATTAAAGAGAAGTTTGAACAGGCAAAAAAAGTATCTGGTCTGGAAAGCCCGGCACGGGAAGAGGACGGGAATGTAGACTGGGTACTGAATCTTACAAAAGATGGAAATGGGAAAATCGAAAAAACAATCGCAAATGTAACACTGGTACTGGAAAATGATCCGCTCTTAAAGGGGAAGATCGTTATCGACCAATTTGCAAGCTGTGGAATGGTGCTGGGCGCATTGCCGTGGGATCAGAGAGAGGAAAAACGCCGTTGGAAAGATGTTGACTACGCAGGGTATTACCGATATATGGAGACATTTTACGGACTTACGGGAAAAGAAAAGCTGGATAACGGTCTGCTGATCGTGAGCAGCCAGAATCAGATTAACGAGGTGGAGGACTATCTGGAGAGCTTGAAATGGGATGGTAAAAAGCGTGTGGATACGCTGCTGTCGGATTATCTGGGTGCAGAGGACAATACCTATACAAGGGCGGTGATCAGGAAGTCTTTATGTGCTGCAGTAGCAAGAGCTGTAACCGGAGGAGTGAAATATGATTATATGCCGATCTTTACCGGACCGCAGGGAATCGGGAAAAGTACATTCCTTGCAATTTTAGGAAAACAGTGGTTTTCGGATTCTTTGACAAGCTTTGAAGGAAAAGAAGCAGCGGAACTGATACAGGGTACCTGGATCAATGAAGTGGGAGAACTGACAGCAATGACCAAGCAGGAAACCAGTGCGGTCAAACAGTTTTTAAGCAAGACACACGATATCTACAGGGCAGCGTATGGGCGTACAACAGATAAGTATCCCAGGAGATGCGTATTTTTTGGTACCTCAAATGACAGCGAATTCCTAAAAGATGCCACAGGCAACAGAAGATTCTGGCCGGTGGATGTGGGAGAGTATAAGGCAAAGAAATCTGTATGGGTGGATCTTCCGGAAGAAGTGGATCAGATCTGGGCGGAAACGTACATGTATTGGGTACTGGGAGAGTCCTTATTTCTGTCGAAAGAAATTGAAAAACTGGCAGAAGAACAGCAGGAAAAACATAGGGAATCTTTTGCAAAGGAAGGAGTGATCCGGGAATTTTTAGAACGGAAAATCCCCGTGGGCTGGGATGGTATGAATCTAATGCAAAGGCGGCAGTTCCTGCAAGGGGGTACGCATTTAACAGCGAACGTTGATTTGATGGACAGAGAAAAAGTGTGTGCCGCAGAGATATGGCAGGAGTGCTTTGGTTCCGATATCAAGTACATGGGAAAGAGGGACAGCATGGAAATCAACAACATCCTATCTTGTATAAGCGGTTGGAAAAGAAATAAATCGTCTTTGAGGTACGGGTTTTATGGTACGCAGAGAGGATTCGAAAGGGTGTCAACAAAGCGGTGAAAAGGGTGTCGACAAAGTTCTAAATCGTCAACAAAGTATAAAAAATGAAAAAATTTATGGTTTGTTTACGTGTTGACACTAATGTAGCACGTTCGTTGACATAAAAAATAGCGAAATTACGTTGTTTGCAGATATATGTCAACAGTGTCAACAAACTTTTTATAAAAAATAAAAAAATATAATTAAAGATATATATATATACCATAATACGTCATAAACGGCATACGCGCGTATACATATACGCGTATAGGGCTTGTTGTTGTCAGGAGGTAAGAAAATGTCAGAAAAAGAAATTGAAAAAATTCTAGTACAGGAGGTTAAAAAACTGGGAGGCAGGGCTTATAAGTGGGTAAGCCCGGGAAATAACGGAGTGCCTGACCGAATCATCATCTTTCCGGGGCAGATGCCAATCTTCGCAGAGTTGAAAACGGACTCTGGAAAAGTGTCATCTGTCCAGAGAGTCCAGTTAAAGAGGCTGTCAGACTTAGGGCAGCGGGTACATGTGATATATGGCATCTCAGGAGTCTGCCAGTTCTTTCGGGATCATGGATTTGAGGAAACAAGCAGAAAGTTGGTGCAGAGATATGGGCTGTGATGCAAAGAAGTTTATTCCCCACGAATACCAGAAGTACTGTATCGATAAGATACTGGAGATTAAAAAAATCGGGCTTTTTTTGGATATGGGTTTAGGGAAAACAATCACAACATTGACAGCGGTAAAGGAATTAAAATACAACCGGTTTGAAGTACAAAAAATTTTGGTGATCGCACCGAAAAAAGTTGCAGAGGGAACCTGGACGAAGGAAAAGGATAAATGGGAGCATACGCGGATGATGCGGGTATCCCAGATACTTGGGAGCGAAGCAAAAAGGATACGTGCCCTTAATACGCCGGCTGATCTATACATCATCAATCGGGAGAATGTGGTGTGGTTGGTGGATTATTACCGTAATGCCTGGCCGTTTGACATGGTAGTGATCGATGAATCCAGCAGTTTTAAAAGCCATAAGGCGAAACGGTTCAAAGCCCTGGCAAGTGTCAGTTCCAGGATTGGCAGGATGGTGGAACTGACAGGAACTCCTTCTCCGAATGGTTTAGAGGATCTTTGGGCGCAGGTCTATCTTTTGGATGAGGGTGATCGGCTTGGAAAGCGGTACACCGGATTCCGGGAACGTTATTTTGATCCGGGAGACCGGGGACAGAATGTGATATACAACTATAAGGCGAAACCGGGAACCGAAGAAAGTATCCTACAGAAGATCTCAGATATCTGTATCAGCATGAAGGCAGAGGACTACCTGCAACTTCCGGATATCACATATCATGAGATCCCGGTGGAACTTGACAGCAAGTCAAGGAAGGCCTATACGGAATTAGAGTACAAGATGGTGCTGGAGTTGCCGGAGGATGAAGAAGAAATCAGTGTCACAAGTGCAGCAGCATTGAGCAATAAGCTGTTACAGCTTGGGAACGGGGCAATTTATGATGAAGACCGGAACTATCATGAAATACATAACTGTAAGATCGAAGCATTCCTAGAACTGATCGAGTCCCTTCAGGGGAAACCGGCACTGGTGTTTTATAATTTCCAGCATGATAAGGTCAGGATTCTGAAAGCACTGGAAAAATCAAAATTGCGGATCCGTGAGCTTAAGACGACGCAGGACGAGGATGATTGGAATGCAGGAAAGATTGACCTACTGCTTACCCATCCAGCCAGCAGCGCTTACGGATTGAATCTGCAGCAGGGGGGAAATCACGTGATCTGGTTCGGCTTGACGTGGAATTATGAACTGTATACGCAGGCAAATAAAAGACTACACCGACAGGGGCAGACGGAGAAAGTGATCATACATCACCTGGTCTGTACGGAGACCAGAGATGAAGATGTGATGAAAGCGCTTAGTAAAAAGGACGATGTGCAAGGCTGGGTAATGGCCAGTCTGAAGGCAAGGATTAAAGCGATAAAGGAGAACAAGGGTATTGACAGATCAGGCAAAGAAAAAGGCATTAAATAAACATTTCAGTGAGGTGTTGTGTCCGGGATGCGGACAGGCCATCAGAGAATCTGATGATATGAGTCGTATCCAGTATGTGAGGACAAAGAGGGCAACGGATGTTTTTTTTTTCACACTGAATGTTTTAGGAAAATATGGAACAGGAGAGAAAAGAATGGGAAAAGTTGATGATTATACAGCCGGTAGATCACAGGGATTGATTCTGGCAAGAGAGATTGTAAAAAAAAGACGGTATTGAGGGACTGGAAAAAGAAATCCAGTTCCGGAATATCACGGGAATAAATACAGCGCTGACCAGAAAAGAACTAAACATTGCCTGTGAGAAAATCAAAAACATGACACTGGACACAATGATGGTGATCGCAGTCGCAACGCTGCATGATGAATTCGGTTTTGCTGGGAAACGGTGCAAGAGATTTATCGACCGAATGAACCTGAAAGCAGAGTGTCTGGTGGACGATATGGCAACATGGGATGAATATACGAGGATGATAAAAGATGAGATTGGAATCGAGATGACGATACGGAGGAATGCTTAGAAGCTATATGAGATTCTGCGATGAGTGTGGACAGAGATTAGATTGGAGTGAGTAACATGGAAGAATTGAAGAAATGTCCATTTTGTGATTCCGACAGAGGATATTATATGCTGGAAAGAGTACATAGAGCTTTATTGTTTAATTTTGACGGTGATCCGATCGGAGGAACAGAAGATGTTACAGATTATGCAGGACGCAGGAAACAGTGTATCGATTGTGACAAGATACTCCCGAGGAAACTGTTTGAGGAAGTGATGGAAAAGTAAATTATTATTCCAAATTTCAGAAGAGCATTTGGAAAAATATTTTGAACTGTTGGAGGTGGAGTGATGAAAAAAGAGTGCATTAAATGCAAATATTATAAAAACTACTATAAATCAACAGAATGTTATTGCAAAAAAGGTTATTGTGTTATGGATAAGAGAAACAGGAGACGAAATAAATGAACGTACTAGAGAAGATCTTGGAAGAGATAAGCAAAGTTGAAAAAGAGTATGTAACTGGACATAAGGTGTTGTATGCGTTAGGTGCTACAGGCATGGCAACCGAAATTAGTGGTATTATCCGTTCGCACATGGATGAAGCTATTTCTGAAATGGAAAGAATTGATAAGGAGAAAGTGACGAGTGCGGAAATAATATCGCGCAAGGTTGGCGAAAAAACATACTATTCAATCAAATATAAAACAGTTGGAGAAGACTATTACAATATTGGATATAGCTCATATAAATTAGACTATGTCATTGCATGGCTCAACAAATATTTCGAATTTTGCGGGGAAGCTAAAGTGGTTAGTGATAATAACGGTTGGATTCCGGTAAGTGAGAAATTGCCGGAAGTCGGGAAAATGGTAAAAGTTACCGTACACTCATCCGAATGGATTGCGGACTACGATTCGGCCTGGGTTCCGAAAGAAGAAAAGACATACTATCCGGAAGAATACAATGTGTATGACGGATACATAGATAGAGTGGGCATGTGGAGATTTTACGATGAGGGAGGTTCGGTCAATGCTTGCGACAAAGAATTTGGAACAAATAAGGAAATTATGTACGATGTCGTGACAGCGTGGATGCCGAAAGAACAGATAGAACCGTACAAGGAGGTATAACATGGACATTTTAATTACAATCGCATTCTTAGCCCTTTACTACATATTGGGGCTAGGAACCGTGATTGCTTTAAAAACAGGAATCGAAGAGGAAGTAGAACTTGAAGGAGCAGATTATCTTCTGGCTGGAGGGTTTCCGGTACTGTTATTTGTGGTGTTTTTAGATTGGATTGTGCGAAAGATAGTGAGGTAGAAAAATGAAAAAATTTAACTGGGATGAATTTAAAAATAAAGACAATAAGATTGCGGTGAATTGCAAGACCGAGGAAGAAGCGAAAGATTTTTGCAAAAGAATGCATGAGCACGGGATGAAATGGTGCACAGGCAAAAGCTATATGGAAAAGACGAATTATGAAGAGTGCAAAGGAGAAACGTGCTATGTAGGATCCGGAATGTTCTCATCGTATCGGTACTACAATAGCGAAGGATATAAAATATTGGAATGGAGTGATTATATGCAGAAAAAATTTACAAAAGCGGATTTAAAAGACGGAATGGTGGTCGAATATAATGATAACAGTTTCGGGAAAAGACTTGTTGTAGGCGACTTTTTGATCGGCGAAGATGGATATGCGGATTTGGGAGACTATAACGAAAGCTTAAAAAATGTGGTAAGTGATTTGGAAATAGTTAGAGTATATAAGATTAAATGCATGGGAAAAATTAGCAGTATCATGTATGATGTCAACCTCGAACTCATCTGGGAGCGCAAAGAACCAAAGAAAATGACAATCGAAGAAATGAGGAAGAAGTTGGAAGAATTGACCGGAGAGGAAATTGAGGTAACGGAATGAGAGGAACAACCTTAAAGCATAGACGTGGCAAGAAAGAAATGAAGCAGGATCAGAAAGATCACTATGCAGGAATGGCAGAACATGATCCAACGGAAGGAGCGAAAAGGTGGATGCAGAGTCAAGCATACAAGAAGCACACGGTGGAGGACTGCTTAAGAAAATGGGGAGTAAATACGAAAAGGAGTGTTGCCAGTGGACAAGAAAACACTGAAAAGGTATAAACCGAATAAAGATAGACTTATCCGGATTGAGAATCAGATACAAGAACTCTGTGAACGGGAATCGACTGTTGTCATGGGGAAGGTAACGGGATCCAGTGTAGATTTTCCGTACACCGAAGTGAGAACGTCTGTCCAAATGTACGATCCTTACGAAGAAGAGAATATAAGACGGCAGATCAGGAGAAAAGAGTCAGACAGACTGCGGATTCTGAAAGAGCAAGAAGAAGTCGAGGACTACATAAACAGGATTGGTGATACGGAGATTAAAGAGATATTCGAGTTATCGTTTATAGAGGGTAAAAAACAAATAGAAGTTGCAGAAATTGTTGGATATAGCAGGGAGAGAATCTCACAAAAAATAGGTGAACAACTGAAAGATTAACACAATTAACATTCTACTTATGATATAATTATTCTAGAACGATTGTATATTGTTCTAAAACAATCTTTCCAAACATTCGGAATACCGCCGGACTTTTACCCTTTCTTGTCTGGCGGTGTTTTTATGCCGTGGCAAATGTAGGGCAGACAGGTTCGACTCCTGTACACGGCTTAGTAGCATATCGCAGTAAATTTTAATTCCGGAATGTTGCGGAAGTGCTACGGAGTGATATCACAAAACGCAGATATCCGCAGATCTGCAAAACAAACAAAAATAGATTCGGTAATCTATATTTAGTGTCAGTACCCGAGTGCGGATAGGGTTAAGGATGTCAATAAAAGGCATCCTACGGGTGTATAGCTCAGTTGGTAGAGCGATCGGCTGTTAACCGATTTGTCGCAGGTTCGAATCCTGTTATACCCGTTGTGGACTACTGCAAAGTTTCCTCCTTTTTTCTTATAAATTTTGATTGTGTATTTGGTTATTTTGGTTTTTGTTGCTGTTATAATTCCTTCATTTTGCAGTAGTCCTAAATTCTTGGCATCCAGTTGATGGGTGCTTTTATTATGTTTTAAAGGTGGTGAGTCCTATGACAGAAAAACAGAAAATATTTGCAGATGAGTACTTGATTGATCTAAATGCCACACGGGCTTACCGCGTCGCATATCCAAGCGTAAAGAAAGAAGAGTCAGCAGCAGTAAATGGAAGTAAGTTGCTAAGAAATGCTAAGGTTGCAGAATATATTACCGAAAGAATGGAAGAGCGGCAGAAGCGGACGGAGATCACGCAGGATCGAGTTTTAAATGAACTGGCTGCCATTGCTTTTTCCAAGGCTTCAGACTACGCGAAAGTAGTTGAGAAACAGGCTACAGCAGAAGTAGATGGAAATATTATTCCGCTCGTAGGAGAAGACGGAGAACCGATTCTGTATCGGACCGTAGAATTGGAGCTTACAGATAACCTTACTGAGGAACAGCGGCGAGCCCTCGGAACGATTAAAAAGGGGCGCGATGGATTGGAACAGAAGCCCTGCGACAAGGTAAAGGCGCTCGAGCTTCTCGGCAGGCATTTAGGTATGTGGAATGACAAGCTGGATGTAGCAGGAGATATGGACATGAAGATTGTAGTAGACTATGGTGATGAAGATGAAGGAAGTTAATGTTGGATTTAACAGAAATTTTAAAGAATTCAATGAGTGCAAGAAACGATACCGATTGGCAAAAGGCTCTGCCGGTTCTGGGAAGTCAGTAAACATTGCACAGAATTTTATCATCAAACTTGGTGATCCGAAGTACAAAGGCGCGAATCTTCTGTGCGTCCGGAAAGTAGACACAACAAACAAAGATAGTACTTATGCGGAGCTAAAGAGTGCAATATATAAAATATACGGGGATAAAGCAGGATTATTCTGGCAGATCAGAAGTAATCCAATGGAGCTGATCTCGAAAGTGACAGGAAATAAAGTGATTTTCCGAGGAATGAAAGATGATGGACAGCGAGAAAAAGTAAAGTCTATCACATTTGATGTCGGAAAATTAACATGGATATGGATTGAAGAAGCAACGGAGCTTTACGAAGCGGATGTCGATATTCTCGATGACCGACTCAGAGGTGACTTGTCATTCAATCCATTTTTGTATTACCAGATCACATTCAGCTTCAACCCAGTGTCAGCAACGCACTGGCTGAAGGCAAAGTATTTTGACATTAAGAGTGATGATGTATACACACACCAGTCTACATACCTGCAGAACCGGTTCATAGACGAAGCGTATCACCGGCGCATGATGATGCGTAAAGAACGGGATCCGGACGGGTATCGGATTTACGGACTTGGTGAATGGGGAGAGACCGGAGGTCTGATTCTTACAAATTATGTGATTGAGGAATTCGATACATCCCCAGAAAGATTCGATTACATGGTAAATTCACAGGATTTTGGATTCAACCATGCGAACTGTATCGGGGAGGTTGGATTCAAAGATGGAGATATCTACTTATGCCGGGAATTGTATGTATTTGAAAAAGATACATCAGAGATCATACAGTTGGCTGAGGGAAAATTCCAAAGACGAATCACCATGTATTGCGATTCTGCTGAGCCGGACAGGATTAAGATGTGGCAGAAAGCAGGATACAGAGCACGCCCGGTTAAGAAAGAGTCGAACAGCGTGAAAGCGCAGATTGATTATCTGAAGCAGCACACGATTCACATTCATCCGTCCTGCGTAAACACGACTAAGGAGATCCAGCAGTGGAAATGGAAAAAGGATGAGAAAACGAACACTTTCACGGATGAGCCAGTGAATTTCTTTGATGATGCGATGGCGATGCTCAGGTACTCAATTGAGCAGGAGAGACGAGTGCCAGTGAGACTAAATCGAACGATTCAGGGAGGATTATAGATGATATACAGGATTTCATCAGAAGAAGAACTGACAGATGAGACGCTTGGTCAGTTTATAGAGAGACATCGCGCAGAATGTGTTTTTCGGTATGAGGAACTTCGAAAGGCTTATGAAACAGATTATCCGATTTTTTACGAGCCTAAAAAACCAAGATGGAAGCCGGATAACCGTATTGCAGTAAATTTTGCAAAATATATTGTGGATACCATGAATGGATTTTTTATTGGGAATCCAATCAAGTTGTCTGTGGACGGGAATGAAGATGTTGAGAAATATGTTGATTTTTTGGATCAGTATAATAACCAGGACGATAACAACGCGGAATTGTCAAAAATATGTAGCATATATGGAAAAGGGTATGAAATGTATTATGTAGATGATCTTGGCAACATCGGGATTACATATCTTTCTCCGATGGATGCATTTATGGTGTACGATGATTCTGTACTCAGTAAGGAACGTTATTTTGTGAGGCTGTACACGGATGCGGATCAGGTATTACATGGTAGTGTATCAGATCAACAAAAGGTTAAGTGGTTTGTATTAAAAGGGCGTATTGTATGGGAGACAGAAGAAAAGATTCATGGTTTCGATGGTGTTCCGGCAGCAGAATTCGTGGAGAACGCGGAACGGATTGGGATTTTTGAGCCGGTTATGACGATGATAAATGCATATAATAAGACGATCTCCGAAAAAGCGAATGATGTCGATTATTTTGCAGATGCATACCTGAAAATACTTGGGACTCTCCTAGGAAATGACGAAACGGAACATATTAGGGATAACAGGATTATAAACCTTGACGGAGATACAGAGAATGTGATCGTTGAATTTATGAGCAAGCCGGACGGAGATAATACGCAAGAACATCTGATTGACAGACTGGAAAAGTTGATTTTTCAGATCAGCATGGTAGCTAACATTTCGGATGAAAACTTTGGAACTACATCCGGCATCGCCTTAAAGTACAAGTTGCAGGCAATGAGCAATCTGGAAAAAACAAAAGAACGAAAGTTTTCTGCTGGAATGAATCGAAGATACAGATTGATTTTTAGTAATCCTGTATCTGGAATGAAAAAAGATGATTTTGTGTTGATTCATCCACATTTTACGCCAAACTTTCCAGCAAATATCTTGGAAGAGACTCAGATTGCGGGCAATTTGGAAGGAATTGTGTCACAGGATACCCAGCTTAAAACGCTTTCCATCGTAGACAATGTGAAGGAAGAGATGAAAAAAATCGAGGAAGAAAATCAGCAACGAGAAGATGCTGTGATGAATAGCATGTTCGGAGGTGGACCAGGTGAGCAGTCAGGAGTACTGGAAAGAAAGAGAAGCAGAGCAGAAGAAACATAATATACAGGAAGAAAAGGAGTTCAGGGAACAATTAGATGAAATCTATCAGAATATGATGGATGAGATTGAAAAACAGATCAATGGTTTTTATGTGCGGTATGCAAGGAAAGAAGGAATTACTCTTTCAGAAGCGAAGAAAAGGGTTGCGAAACTGGATATTGAATCTTATGCAAGAAAGGCAAAGAAATATGTGAAAGATAAAGAGTTTTCTGACAAGGCAAATGCAGAAATGCGTCTTTACAATCTCACGATGAAAGTAAACAGACTGGAACTTCTGAAAGCTCAGATTGGACTCGAAATGGTAGCCGGATTCGATGAAATAGATAAGCTGTTTGATCAGATTTTGTATGATCGGACAGAAAAGGAGTTGAAGCGTCAGGCTGGCATCCTCGGGAAAACTGTACAAAATAATGCCAAAAAGGCAAGAGTTATTGTTAATGCGTCTTTTCGCAATGCGACTTTTTCAGATCGCATCTGGATGTACCAAGATATGTTAAAATCGGAGTTAGCCAAGTTATTGCAAATTGGGCTTATCCAAGGGCAAAATCCGAAAAAACTGGCAACACATCTAAGAAAAAGATTCGGAGTCAGCCAGAGCAACGCGGAGCGTCTGATGGTAACAGAACTTGCAAGGGTGCAGACAGAAGCACAGAAACAATCTTTTGAAAAGAATGGGTTTGATGAATATACGTTTCTTACACTAGGAGATGCCTGTCCAATTTGCAAAGGGATGGATGAGAAGCAATTTAAAGTTTCCAAAATGATGCCTGGAGCCAACGCTCCTCCGATGCATCCAAGATGTAGGTGCAGCACTGCGGCATATATGGATGATAAGGCGTATCATGAATGGCTGAATGGGTATTCTGAGCATGGAATGAACTTTGATGAATGGAAAAACAGTAGAGAGAAAGAAGAAAGTAAAAGGAAGTATAAGTACAAAAATACGGTTGTTGACTCAAATCTCATCAATTCTCCAGAGTACAGAAGACGAGTTGATAAGATATCTAATACAACAAAGGTTAATAGAAATATATGGAAGATTTCGAAAGACATGTTATTCCACAGGTCGGGAACAAAATTTGAAGATTTAGCATATATTGATGGGAAAACCGGAAAATATGAAATCAACAAGGATTATGATGTTGAAAGTCACGCAAAGCCGAATAAGAAAATGGATGCAATGCTGAAAAATGCGGAACTGTATACCATCATTGGAATACATAATCATCCAGGAAGCAGTGTTCCGAGTATGGGAGATATACTGGCTTGCTTGCAGAGGAAATATAAATGTGGGGTTGTTGTATGTCATGACGGCAAGATTTTTCAGTATTCTGTTGATGAAAAAAGATTTAATAAGATAATTTGCAACTATGCCCTTGAAAGAATGGAAAAAGAAGGATATACTGATTCTGTAGAAAATATGTTTTATGATTCAGGTGTTGAAATGAAGGTGTTATGATGGATAAAGAGAAAGAATATAAGAGAATATGCGAAAAGTTAGGGTGCAGTCCAACAGAAATAGAGATACCGGATTTAAAAACAGAAGATGACAGCTGGGAAAATCCAGTCAGTAAACTCACAGTAGAAGAAATTGATTTTCTTTATGAAAATGGTTATTTGAATCTAAGATAGATACCACTAGTCAGAAAAAGGCTGGTGGTATTTTTATACCAATTTTGGAGGTGATGCAATTTGATTGAAGTAAGAATTCGGCCAGAGCGAATGGAAATTTCTGGTCATGCCGGGTACGCAGAACTAGGGAAAGATATTGTGTGCGCAGGAGTTACAGCGCTTATGCAGACACTGATCCAGTCCATTAAGGATTTAGCAGGTGATGAAATAGAATATAGGGTATCTCCCGGAAGGGCTGAGATAGAATACAGGAATCTATCAGAGAAAGGAAAGACTCTGGTGGATTCCTTTTTCATTGGAGTCAGTATGATTGCTGATGAATTCCCGGAATGTGTTCGGGTGGCGTAGTTTGATGTGACCGAAAAGTCGTAAAACTAAGATTCGAGCAATGACCTGGGCTTAATTGAACGGGTTGGGGCAGGAAGGAAACATAATATGAAACATAAAAAGTTATTGAGTTGTTGGAGAGTGCCAATGGCAAAATTACAGATTTTTGCAGAAGGAGACGGAGACGGTGGCGTACACGCAAACGGAGACGGAGTAGAAAATGGAAAATCCGGTGATAAAAATCATCCGTTATCTTTTGATGATTTTTTAAAGCAGGGTGGAAATCAGGCAGAATTTGATAGGCGTGTGCAGAAAGCAACGCAGACTGCGGTAGCAAATGCCAAACAGAAATGGAAAGCGTTGACGGACGATAAAATGTCTGAAGCAGAACGTCTGGCGCAGATGACAAAAGAGGAGAAGACTGAATACAGGGCAAATAAGCTGGAGAAAGAACTGAGCGATCTGAAACGCCAGAATGCTCTTTCAGATATGGCAAAGACAGCAAGAAAGATGCTGGCAGAGGAAGAAATCAACCTTCCGGATGAATTGCTTTCCCATCTTGTAAGTGAGGATGCTGAAAAAACAAAAGAAGCAGTAGAATCATTTACGAAGTTGTATAAAGCAGCAATACAGGCTGCAGTAAAGGATGCTTTAAAAGGAAATCCGCCCAAAGTTGGGATTGGCGGAAAAGGAACAATGACAAAAGATCAGATTCTGGCAATTAAAAATCCATCTGAAAGACAGAAGTTAATTGCAGAAAACATGACATTATTTCAATAAAGGAGAGAAAGAAGATATGCATGATATTGAAAATTTAGGATTACAGGTATTTGCAGCTCCAGAAGGTATGACCGGACAGGCACAGATCCAGGTCAGAGCACGTGAAATTGATTTTGTAACGAGTTTTGGAAAGAATATTCAGGATTTGTTGGATGTTCTTGGGATTACACGGATGATTCGCAAAGCAAATGGAACAGTTTTAAAAACAAAGACTGTGAAAGGTGAGTTAAAATCTGGAGATGTTGGAGAGGGAGAAGAGATTCCATTATCTCAGTATACTGTGGAGGAAACACCGTTCGATACAATCAAAATTGAAAAATACAGAAAAGCTGTATCTATCGAAGCGATTGCGGAGAAAGGGTATGATGCTGCGGTGCAGTCTACGGATGAGGAGTTTAAATCAGATCTCCAGAATAAAGTCAAAGAAAAGTTGTATGCTCAGTTAAAGGCCGGGTCACTTGTAGGGCATGAAACTACATGGCAGATGGCGATCGCAATGTCCATTGGAAAGGTGAAAGAAAAATTTGAGAGCATGAACAGAACAGCTACAGGGATTGCAGTATGGGTGAATACTTTGGATGTTTATAGATATGTCGGAGCAGCCGATATCACATTGCAGACTTCGTTTGGAATGTCGTACATTAAAAACTTCCTTGGTGCAGATGTCGTATTTGTGACATCAGAAATTCCAGAAAAAACAGTAATTGCAACCCCACTAAACAATATGATCGCATACTATGTGGATCCAGCAGATTCCGAGTTTGTGAAAGCCGGACTGTCGTATACTACGGATTCAGCAACTGGGTTCATCGGATTTCATGCTCAGGGAACTTATGAAAGAGCGATTTCAGATATGTTTGCAATTATGGGGCTTCGTATTTTTTGCGAGTATATGGATGCCATTGCATATATGTCGGCAGGCGGTGAAAATACACAGAAACTTGGGGAGTTAAAGGTAGCATCTGTGAAGGGTTCTGAAAACGGAAAGACTCTCCCATCTGTAGATAAGCAATTGTCATCTATGAATAACTGCTGGAAGTATAAAACGAAAGCAGGTAGCGCGGAAGCAGTAACTTATGGAATGGATGTGAAAACATGGAAGAAATGGGACGGAGTTTCTGAAATTGATGGAACAAATGGAGAACATTTGACAATCGTGGAAGCAGATCCTGGGTTTAAAGCTGTTGCCAAAGGCAGTGCAGTGATCGTATCTCAATAAATGGGTAGGTGATGAGATGTTAGACGACTTGAAAATCCTTTTGGGGATTGATAGTTCTGACAGGGATTCTGATGAAAAGCTTTTGTTGATTCTGGAATCTGTAAAAAATAGACTAAAACTGCTTCTCGGCGGTATGGAAGTACCGCCGAGTATGCAGCATATTGTTACAGATGTAGCTGTGGTACGTTTTAATCGTATCGGGTCAGAAGGAATGTCATCACATACTGTAGCGGGAGAGAGCACATCCTATTTAGAAAATGATTTTGCTCCTTATATGGAGGAGATACAGGCGTATCTCGATTCCGTAGGTGGAATTAAGAAAGGAAGGATTCGGTTTTTATGAGATACGATAGACCTGTATTCTTTCAAACGGTAGTACAAGGAGTGTATAATCCCACAACAGGAGATTATGCGGAAGATTATATAACCGAAACAAAACGGTATGGGAGTGTTTCTGATACTGGTACAGAAACGATGAATTTAGTTTACGGTGAGATTAAGCAAGGGAGCTTGACCATCCAACTACAGACGCACTATAAGGAGCTATTTCACAGGATTCGCGTTGGAAGGAAAGTATACAGAGTGGATTTTGAGCGGAAACTGCGGACAAAGCATGTGTTTGTAGTATCGGAGGTGCAGTGATGGCTACGTTAAAAATCGAAGGAATCGCAAAGCTGAATAAAGGTTTGAAGAAGCGGATGGATATGAGCGCTGTGCAGACAGTTGTACGGAAAAACGGGGCAGATATGCAAAAGAAAGCGCAGAGGAATGCTCCAGTCGATACCGGGACACTGAAAAGAAGTATCGGTATTGACATCTCTGATGGTGGGATGACCGCCACTGTCGAACCAACAGCTGAGTATGCGCCTTATGTAGAACTCGGAACCCGATTCATGGAAGCCCAACCCTATTTAAAACCCGCATTTGAGGAGCAAAAGAAACAGTTTGAAAAAGATTTACAAAAGCTTGTGAGGTGAGATATGGATCCACAGCAAGAATTATTTACAAAATTACTTACAGAGATTAAAGCATTAGGATATGACGTATATGACGGATTCTTACCGCCGGATGGTACGCCGTATCCTTTTGTGTATCTCGCAGACAGCCAATTGATCGATGATGCGAATAAGACCGCTGTGTTTGGCAGTGTCCATCAGACAATCCATGTTTGGCACAACAATCCAAGACAGAGAGGAACGGTATCAAAAATGCTGTTGGCGATCAAAACCACATGCAGAAGACTGGATCATACCGAAAATTTTGCATGGAATGTCCGGAATGTAAATCAGAGGATTCTTCCGGATACAACAACAAAGCAGCCTCTTTTACACGGGTTGCTGGAAATAGAATTTAGTTTTAGTTAGAGAGGAGAAAGGAATGGATATAAGTATGTTTAAAGCAGGACTACAGTTATTTGCAGAGGCGGTATCTGGCAAGAAAATCGTCTATTTGTATCGACTTGCAGGAAAAGCCAGAGAAGAGGCTGCGAAAAATCTTGCATTCACGACAGAAAATGGAAGAACAAAAAGCAAGGATGCGGACTCTACGGCAACGAAGGACGGAACAATTCGCACACCCGGGGCTGCGGAAACAGAAATCACATCTACTGCTATCCTTGCGAAGAAAGATAAGTTAATCTCTGAGTTAGAGGACGCAATGGATTCGGATGAGTTGCTTGAAATCTGGGAGGCAAACCTTGAGGATCCGGCAGAACCTGGTCCGAATAAGTTTAAGGGCATGTATTTCCAGGGATATCTCACGGAATTTGAGATCATATCCTCGGCAGATGAAAATGTAGAGGTGTCTCTTACTTTTGGTGTTAACGGCTCCGGAAAACGAGGGGATGTTACTGTAACTGCACAGCAGCAGGAAGTAGCAGCTTATGTGTTTAAGGATACGACGCAGGAATCGTAAATCCCTCTGGTGATACTGCCTTGATTAGTAGAGGGAGAATTTGTAAGGCGAAAAACGAATGATTATGTACATAGGGGGGCGGTAAGACCGCTCTCCTTTAATGGAGGTAAAAATATGATGGAATTAACAATTAACGGACAGGTGTACCAGTTTAAATTCGGAATGGGATTTTTGAGAGAAATCAACAAGCAGACAAATATGCCTGTGGATGGATTGCCGGGAGTAAAAAAAGACGTAGGATTCCGGTATGCGCTTATGAACTTAATAAATGGTGATCCGGATGCATTGGTAAACATTCTTGATGTTGCGAATAAAGGGCAGAATCCGAGAGTGACAAGAGGCCTTTTGGATGAGTATATCGACGATGAGGACACAGATATCGATGATCTTACAGAAACAGTAATGGGTTTCTTAAAGAATGCCAATGCTACGAAAAAAGCTACGGACGAGATCGTGGACGCTGTGGAGAAAGAGAAACAGAGAGTGGAAGAGGAAGAAGCGAAGAAGAGAGAGCTGATGATGTAGATTTTGAAGAATCCTACAGAGAGGTGGCGTTGAATTGTTTCCGATATCTTGGCTTTAAGAGCTTTGAAGAAGTGGATAGGTTGACAATTCCAGAATACACCTTGCTCATGGAGGCTGTGCAGCTAAGAGAAGTAGATAAGGACTATCGAAATCATCTGCAAGCATTCCTGAATTTTGCTGTGAAAGCAGAGAAAAAGGTCGGAAAGAATAAGACTAAACCAGTTTATCAGAGATTCAGAAAGTTTTTTGATTACGAAAAAGAAGTAGATCGTGTGAGGAACCGAAAGCAAAAAAATGAAAGATTGGACATAATCGGCAGAATGATGAAAGGAGAGTGATGGCATGGCAGAAAGTTTTTCTGTAAAGGCAATATTATCTGCGCAGGATAGAGGATTTACGTCTGCTTTCAAATCTGCAATGGGTACCGTAAGCAATTTAAAAAGCACGCTCACAAGTGGAATCGGATTTGGAATCATGGCCGGAATTGGACAAAAGGCATTTGGTGCTGTCACATCCAGTATTGGCGGTATGGTGTCGGAATTAAATTCTTCCAGTGCTGCATGGAAAACATTTAACGGAAACATGTCGATGGTTGGCAAAGGCGCTGACGAGATTGCATCTGTAAAAAAGGAATTGCAAGAGTTTGCAGAAGATACTATTTACAGCGCATCTGATATGGCGAGTACTTACGCTCAGCTGAGTGCAGTAGGTATTAAAAGCACGAACAAGCTTGTAAAGGGATTCGGAGGGCTTGCGGCGGCAGCTGAGAATCCAAAACAGGCAATGAAAACTTTAAGTCAGCAAGCTACACAGATGGCAGCGAAACCAACAGTTGCTTGGGCAGACTTTAAACTTATGATTGAACAGACTCCGGCTGGTATATCGGCAGTCGCAAAAGAAATGGGCATGACTACCACGGAGCTGGTGCAGAATGTGCAGGACGGAAAAATCGCGACAGAAGATTTCTTTGATGCTATCGCAAAAGTCGGCACAAATGACGCATTTACGAAGCTTGCTACAGAGTATAAGACTGTAGATCAGGCAATGGATGGTCTGACCGAAACAGTAAGTAATAAGCTGGCACCGTCATTTGATGTTTTATCCGGTCGAGCGATTAAATCTTTGGACGGGATAATTAATAAAATTGGAGATCTTGATGGAGATGCAATCGCAGGAAAATTAACTGGATTTCTCGATAAAGCAAGTGGGTACTGGAATGTTTTAAAAACAGAAGCATTAGAAGTGAAGAACGCTTTTGGAGATGCTTTTTCCGCAATTGGAGAAGATCTCGGAAAGATTACAGGTGCGTTTGGCTCCACGGAAAGCATCAGTTCTTTCGCCGGTGTAATGGATTCCGCGAGCGGGGCTCTGCAAACATTTGCCGGATTTTTAGAGGATCATTCTGAAACTATCGCGAAAGTGATTCCTCAGATTCCTAAGCTTGTCGTTGCATATAAAAGCTTTAAGATTGCAAAAAGTGTTGCCCCGTTTGTAGGTGCATTCACCAGTGCGATTGCAGGTCTTGCCGGCGCAGGGATTAGTGCGATTGCCGGAAAATTGCTTGGAATTTCCAAGGGACAGAGAGAAGTTGGAGTGTCGAGTAGGGAAAGCATGAAAAGCACTATGGAATCTGCCAAAGCATTTATGATGCTTGGTGCAGGAGTTGCTCTGATTAGCGGTGGTTTCTTTTTGCTTGCTCAAGGAGCGAAAGCTGTGGCGGAATCGGGACCATTGGCTGTTGCTGTTTTAGTTGGAATGGTAGCTGCAATCGCAGGGCTTCTGATCGTGGCAAAAATGGTGGCTCCGACATTATCGGCAGGTGCAGCAGGATTTGTTGCATTCGGCGCAGCTGTTGTTTTGGCAGCGGCCGGAATCGCCGTATTAACCATGTCCGCAATTTCTCTGGCAAATGCAGGCCCGCTTGCAATCGCAGTGATGTTCGGCCTGATCGTAGCAATTGGTGGATTGATGGTCGTAGCGGCTGCAGTAGCTCCTGTCCTTACAGCAGGAGCTGTTGGTTTGATCGCATTCGGTGTGGCTGCGGCACTTGTTGGAGCGGCAGTATTGCTTGCGAGCGCAGGCCTTGCGATCGTGGCAAGTGTACTTCCGATTGTCGCCGAGTATGGCTTACAGGCATCTGTAGCTATCGGGGCGTTAGGCGCTGCAATGACGGTATTTGGAGCTGGTACGATTGTGGCAGGAGTTGGATGCACGGTTCTCGCGGTTGGATTGCTTGCAGTAGGAGTTGCAGTGCTCGGTGTCACGGTGGGAGTTGTTGCATTTGGAGTAGCGATGACAGCAGCGTGTGTTGGCGTGCTGGCAATGGCAGCGGCACTGTTGGCGGTTAATTCCAGTATGAAGTCGATTGCAAAGAATGCGAAAACAGCGCAGAAATCTATCGAGAGTATGAAAGATTCTGTAAGTATTGTGAATGACGGTCTGGATGCTCTTGGAAATAAAGCGAAAAGTGCGGTGAAATCCATTGTCAGCGCATTTGATTCCGGCGCAGGAAAAGCGAGAAACTCTGGACAGAAACTTGGGGACAGTGCAAAAGAGGGTGTACAGAACGGACTACAGCCAACACAGGCAATTGCAATTAGTACTGTTTCCGCTGTGCTTGCCTCTTTTGCGTCTGGAGCCGGAAGTGCCTACAGTAGCGGTCTAAATATCGGGATGAGCTTCGCAAATGGACTGGCTGCAAGCCTCGGAAGAATACAGGCGATTGCGGCGCAGATGGTAGCCACGGCAAATTCTGCAGTAGCGTCTCGGGCGAGTCTGCCAAAAACGAGAAGTGTCGTAGTAGGTGGCATAGAAAATACTCCGATGGTTGCAGTTTATGGGATGGACGATGAAATAAATGACAGAATTGATATTCCGGTTATTTCCAGTGTTGATCCAGTCATGACGGCATATACAAGTAGAACTGATACAAAAAAAGAATTATCTGATGGTTGCACCTATCAGCGGAACGCGACATACACAATCGTTGTACCAGTTGAGTACAACGGCAGAGAAGCAGCACGTGTTACGGCGGAATTTACGCAGAAAGAGCTGGAAAGCCGTGAGAGTATGAAGATGAGACTAAAAGGAGAAAGAAGCCATGTATGAGTTTGTGGATACAAATCAAGCGGGGAGTAAAAGCTCCCTGCCGAGTGAGGCTCTGCAGATTGATGGGGCATATATTGAAAATTTGATTGACGGATACAGAACTCTGTACGTGACCGGTCGTGAGCTTTTGGGATCGGAAATTTCGGAGAGAGAAATTGATCTTGTGGATGGGTCCGAGTATACGGGAAAGCGAGATACAACCAGAAGTATTACAGTTGGATACCAGTTGCTTTGCACATCCCCTAGAGAGTTTCAGGAAAAATTCAACAAACTCTCTGGAATCTTAAATAAGGAACAGGCAAAGCTGATTTTTGCAGATGAACCGGATAAATATTTTATCGGGACGAAATCAAGTGTAGGAGATGTGGAGCCAGGCAGATTGAACGTAAAAAGCGAATTTACTTTTTATTGTTGTGATCCACGGAAATATTCTGCAGCGGAAAAATCGTTTACTGCCCATCAGGAAAGCGGATATCAGACGCTTACTATTGTAAATGGTGGTACAGAATCCGTTCCGGTAAGCTACGATATCACTCACAACCATGAAAATGGATTTATTGGGATTGCCAGTAAATACGGTGCAATACAACTCGGCAAGATCGAAGAAGCAGACGGCGAAGACTATAAGGCGTCAGAGATACTGTCAGAGGGGTATAGCCTGTTTCAAGACGATCACGGCACCTCTTATCAGAATCCAGAGAATACCACACAGGGGACGCTTGAAGTAAGGAATGTTGCCGGATATAACGTGATGGCATTAAAAGGTGGACAAGCCACATCTGGATACTGGAACGGCGGAATGAGAACACTTACTATCCCGGTTGACAGCGAGGGCAGACGTGGGGCAAAGAACTTTTACTGTTACACGCAGCACTGGTTCGAGACTGGATTGATGGGACAGACGGGAGCACAGACTATTGCGTTTCTTACAGGGAAAAATGAAGTGATCTGCTCTATGTCTATTAACAAGAGTGATACGGTTGGTAATACGGCGCATGTGGACTGGTTCGCACCACAAAACAAGAAGATCAAGACACTGGATTTCCAGCCGACAGCTTATGAGGGAAACCCGTTTAATTTAAAGATGGGTGGCGGGCATAATGATTTTTTAAAAGAAGGGGATCGGTTGCGTATTTTCTGGTATGGGCAGTACTATTACTTCACTATCCCGGAAATCAAGGACATGGCGTGCGAGAAGATACAGGTCTGGATCGGGCAGTGGGGAAGTAGAGATCTTGGAAATCAGCTGGTTACGCACAATTATTTAAAAAGTATCTGGTTCCGCAAGGATAACGTGGAAAAATACAGAGATGTGCCGAACCGGTATAAGTCCGGAGATGTGGTCTATATTGATGGAAATGATACAGCGGTTTATGTAAACGGGATGAAGCGGATGGAAGATGAAATCCGAGGAAGTAAGCATTTTCTGGTGCCGCCGGGAGAGACGGAGATCCAGTTCTCCTACTCGGCATTTAGCAGTCCTCCACCAACGATTAAAGCCAAAATAAGGGAGGCGTATTTATAATGAATGAAATCAGAATTGCCGTACTGAATCCACATGACAGGGTGCTTGCATTTTTGGATAACACCCATCGAAACTCTATGCATTATTGGAGTGACGAACTCCATGAATATCTGCAGGGGACAGCGAATACTTACACATTTACGGTAAGTTCCAAGCATGAGGATGCGGTGTATATCGTAGAAGGGAATAAAGTAGCCTTTGTATATAACGGAAAAGACTACTATCTGAATATCGTACATGTGGAAAAGGATGAATTTACAGTTACTGCGACAGCATGGTCTTTAAGCTTCGAATTGATCAACGAGAATGTTGGGGCATACAAATCTGAAAGCGCAATGAGCTTTGAGGAATATGTAACTGCCTTTGATCCGGAACGTACCGTGCGGATCGGGATCAATGAAGTGTCAGATAAGCGGATTTCAAACGAATGGACAGGTGAGGCAACGGTACTGTCCCGTTTATTTTCCGTGGCGAATGTATTCGATGCGGAGATTGAGTTCCAGACTGTGTTAAATGATGATTATTCACTGAAAGAAATTGTAATGAACGTGTATCGGGAACACTCAGACAATAACACGGGAGTTGGGGAGTTCCGGGGAGATATCAAACTGCGGTACGGGAAAAATGTTACCGGCATCCGGAAGGAATCCAGTATCGAAAATCTGTACACCGGTATCCGTCCAACAGGAAAGGATGGACTGACTATACAGGGAATTGAGAAAGAAGAGCTGGATGAGAACGGTGTAGTAGAGTTTTATACACAAGGTCCAGATATCCGGGCACCACAGGCAAGAGATCGCTTCCCATCGAATCTGATAAACAAAGAAGACGGATACATCTTTATGCCAAAATCCTACGATACGGATAATAAAGACAAGCTGTACAGTATGGCACTATTGGACTTGAAAACAGCATCTGAACCGGTTGTGACTTATGATGTAACGGGGTACTTTGATACTGCTATCGGAGATACCGTGGAGATTGAGGATGAGGAGTACGTTCCTACATTATATTTGAGTGCAAGAGTATCGGAGCAGGTTCGCAGTTTCACGAATCCGCAAGCAAACAAGACGGTATTTACAAACTACAAAGAGCTGACATCGGAAATTTCGGACAGCTTATTACAGAGGATGCAAGACCTTATTAATAAAAATAAGGTTTATACTTGCTCTATCTCAACAAACAATGGCATTATCTTTAAAAATGGCATTGGTAGCACTACTCTGACCGCTTGCGCTTACGATAACGGCGTGGATGTGGCAGACAAGCTACAATTCCGATGGAGCAAGGATGGACATGAGTTTTATGTTGGTAAGAGCGTTACGGTAAATGCTACGGACGTGGATACAAAGGCGGTGTACTCGTTTGAGGCTCTGGAAAATGGGATAAAACGTGGGTATTACGAGGTCACAATCACGGATGTAATGGATGGAGAGGATGGAAAAGACGGGGAACAGGGTCCGCAAGGTGAGAAAGGAGAGCAAGGCGAACAGGGACCTCCGGGTCCACAAGGCGCTCCGGGATTGGATGGTATACAGGGTCCAAAAGGGGATCAGGGAATCCCGGGAAAAGATGGGAGGGACGGAAAAACACAGTACACCCACATCGCCTATGCGAACAGCGCAGACGGTAGGACAGATTTTTCCGTGTCCGACAGTAATAGGGAATATATCGGAATGTATGTCGATTTTATTCCGAACGACAGCACAGACCCAACAAAATACGCATGGAGCAAGATCAAAGGCGCAAACGGGGAAAACGGAACACCCGGAAAGCCGGGAGCTGATGGAAAGACCACGTATCTACATATCGCCTATGCAAACAGCGCAGATGGCAAGACGGGATTTTCCACCACGGATGGTACAAATAAGCTCTATATCGGGCAGTATACAGATTATACACAGGCAGATAGTACAGATGCTGCGAAGTATACATGGACAAAGATCAAAGGCGAACAGGGGGAACGTGGTCCACAGGGAGTTCCCGGTCTGCAAGGGGTACAAGGTCCTAAAGGTGAACAGGGAATACAGGGACCTCAAGGAAATACAGGTGCTACTGGACCGCAGGGACCAGCCGGACAGTCCACCTATTTTCATATTAAGTATTCCTCAGTTGCGAATCCTACATCAAGTAGCCAGATGACGGAAACGCCGTCTACATACATTGGTACTTACGTAGATTTTACGCAAGCAGATAGCGAAGATCCAAAGAAATATGCCTGGTCACGCTTCCAGGGAGTGCAAGGACCACAGGGAACGCAGGGGATTCCGGGGACAAATGGCGCAAACGGCAAGACAAGCTATCTTCACATTAAATATTCTAATGATGGAGGAAAAACGTTTACCGGAAACAGCGGAGAAGATGTAGGAACGTATATTGGTACTTGCGTGGATTACAATCAGTCCGATCCTGCAAGTGTTGGATCTTATAAGTGGGCGAAGATTAAAGGAGAACAAGGTGCGACAGGACCACAAGGAGCAACGGGACCACAGGGGCCGGCGGGGGCATCTGGAAGAGGGATAAAAACTATTACGGAATATTATTTGATTTCTTCCGCAAAAACAGGAATTACAACGGCGTTAAGCGGTTGGAGTACATCAATTCCTACGATGACAGCAACAAATAAATACTTGTGGAACTATGAAAAATTTACGTTTACAGATAATACGACAGCGACCACTACGCCAAAAATAATCGGGATATACGGAGACAAAGGAACAACAGGGGCTACCGGTCCACAAGGACCGCAGGGGGCAACTGGTGCAACGGGACCGCAAGGGGCAACTGGAAACGGAATAAAGTCTATCACGAATTATTATCTTGCAACGGCAAGCGGAAGCGGTGTGTCGGCGTCCACATCAGGATGGACTACAACTGTACAAGCAATAACGGCGTCAAAAAAATATCTGTGGAATTATGAAGTTGTTACCTATACAAATGGTAGCACGTATCAATCAGCACCATGTATCATCGGAGTATATGGTGATAAGGGAGCGACCGGTGCTACAGGAGCAACAGGACCAAGTGGCATAATTGTATCTTCTACGGCTCCGTCAAATCCTAAAGTTGGCCAGTTATGGCAGACAGCATCCGGTCAGCCGATCAAGCGGTGGGATGGAAGTAGGTGGGTGATCCATTATATTTCTGTTGATAACTTAAACGCACAGACTTTAAGTGCGATAGCGGCAGATCTTGGAACTGTAACTGCCGGACTTATTAAGGATAAGAATGGAACAATGCTTATCGATGTTACATCCGGAAAGATTATTAGCAAGAAAATCGTGCAAGGAGCAGTGGAAAATGTTGCGTCATTGAGTAATGCGTATTTGGCTTTCTCTGGTAAGGCTCCGACAACAGATCGAGCTACTATGAGCGTGAACTTGCAAAACATCATGTTTACAAATGAAAATACGAGAAAAGCAACGACAATCCAGTTTGAGGATGAAATGATATATGCAAGAAATTCTGCATCCCCACGTATAAGCATATATGCGTATCGCAATTACGATTCCGGTACCGTGAAAGGTCCATATACAAGTGCAAACTCCGCTAATAACATCCGTATAGAACTAAAAAGAAGAGGATGTATGGTAACATGCAAGATCACAATGATTGCACAATTTCCGGGAAGTGGCGAATACGGGCCATTCAACGAAGTGAAAATTCCAGTAGGATATCGACCGGTTATGGATTTCTTTGCTCCCTATAGTGAAGTTTCAGGACCTAACATATTTGGAACGGGAAGATACGGTATAGGAAAAGATGGGGGGATCAAGATTTATGTGGAGAATGCCGGATGGACAGAACGTCACGCAACGTTCACGTGGATTACAGATGATTGATTAAAGGAGCGAATATGGAGATTAGAGCAAGACCGTGATGGTCTTATTTTTATACTTAAAAAACCGGAGGGAAAACATGACAGAAAATGAAGTAGAAGTGAAACTTGCAGAGCACGGAAAAGAAATCGGCTCATTAAAGCATCGAATGAAAGAAGCAGAGGACGTTGTGAGCGTGGTACATCAATTAGCACAGGAAATGGTGGGGTTGACCAAAGAGGTCGGCTTTATGAACCAGACGCTGGTGCAGTTAACCGCAAAAGTGACGCATCTTGAGCAGACTCCGGCCAGACGATGGGATGGAGTTGTAACCGCACTGATCGGAGCAGTTATCGGAGCGGTAGTAACAATGTATTTTTAAGGAGAAAGAATATGGATCAGATTATGAATTATGTAAAACCAGAATTGATTGTTGTAGCAGTAGTACTGTATTTTATTGGAATGGGATTAAAACAGTCTCAGACAGTAAAGGATAAGTACATCCCGCTTATTTTAGGAGGTATTGGCATTGTGTTATGTGCAGTGTGGGTGATTGCATCTTGCCCCATCAGTACTGGGCAGGAGATCGCAATGGCGGTATTTACGGCGATTATGCAGGGGATTTTAACAGCCGGATTGAGTACATACGTGAATCAGACCATTAAGCAGATTGGGAAGAAAGAATAAAACACGTATAAATATGTGCAAAAACTGTTGACACACGTGCTGACACGTGCTATAATAATACCATGAAAGGAGGAAATAATGAAAACATCAGAACTTGTTAAAATACTCAAGAAGAATGGCTGTTTTTTCGTGGAACATGGTAAAGAGCATGATAAGTGGCACAGCGATTTAACCGGAAAGGATGTGCGAATCCCAAGACATAAAAGTAAGGAAATCCCGACCGGAACAGCGGACAGAATACTAAAGGATGTTGGGCTGAAATAAGCCCAATCCTTTGATGAGATAATATAAGGAGGTCAACAGAATGGCAAAATACGTATATCCAGCAGTGTTTACACCAGAGGAAGATGGGAAATATTCGGTGTTTTTTCCAGATTTAGATGGGTGCTATACTTGCGGAGATGATCTGCAGGATGCAATTGTAATGGCGGAGGATGTGCTTGCATTTTATCTTTATGATGAAGAAGTAGCACAGAACGAAATACCAAAATCATCTACTACTGCAGAAATTGAATTAAAAGATGGAGAATTTGTGAATTATATCGCATGCGATACCATTGAATACGCAAAAATGCATAATAATCGGGCGGTAAAGAAAACACTGACAATACCCGAATGGTTGAACGAAGCTGCGACGAGAGCAGGAGTGAATTATTCGCAGGTGCTTCAGGAAGCGCTAATGAGTAAATTGAATATAAGTAGATAATTTAAGAGAGCTTGGAAACAGGCTCTCTTTTATTGTGCGACATCGCACGGAAAGGAGTTAAAATCATGGGAAGCAAGGAATTTTTAAACATTTGCAAGGCAAAGGTAGCAGATTATTTTAACCAGAATAAAGACAAGACTGATACATCTGACAACATGACGGTAGATGATGTATTTGTGGTTTGGTATTGTAAGACACTGCAAAATCACAAGGCGCTGCTTAGTACGCCGGTAAGTGATGGAATGTATTATGAGATCACTTACAGTGGAGATAAGAATGAGATCTACTTTGATGCTTATAAAAAGTGGGAAAACATTAAATTTGATATGTAATTGTGCGTATTATGCAAAAAGGTGGTGAGAACATGAGTGAACAGAACGAATTTGGAAGAACAACAGCAGAGGAACTGGAAAAAGTATTTGAAGCAGAAGAGCAGGAGGAAGAACAGGAGGAGAAATAATGAGTATTTGTAGAGGAATTGCCGGCAGGAGAGGTAAAAATCCTGTCGGTATTTTTATTCATAATGGGGCAGACGGTCAGAATGCTACGACAGCGTATTACAGGAATTACTTACAAAACGCAAACTTGGAAAACGGATTTGCCCATTATTATGTGTGCAGCGATGGAATCTTACAGGCGGAAGATGACGAAAATTGCGCTTGGCACTGCGGATACTTGAACGGAAATCTCAATTTCTTGAGTATAGAGGTCTGCCAGAGCATGGGGGACTTGGATACCTTTAAGGCGAACGAAGAAAAAGCATTGCAGTTAGCAGCGCAGAAATGTAAGCAGTACGGAATTACACCAAGTGCAAGCACGATTATGTTACATCAGGAGGTGTTTGCCACTGCTTGTCCGCACAGATCAGTGGAGATTCACGGTGGTGCGACAGCGACAAAAACGTATTTTATTAAACGTATCAGCGAACTGATGAATGGAAATCAAGTCGCAACAGAAGATCAGGAAGGAGAAGAGACTATGCAGTGTATGTTTACAGTAGAAGGAAAAGGATGTGTTTATTGGATGCATGATGGAGTTGTGACAGCTTTAGCACATCCAGACGAGTTAAAAATCATTCAGCAGGTCTATAAGGATAACTTTGGGCATGATATGCCGTGCTACAGTTGGGGCAAAAATGCACCATGGCATGTGAGACTGATGAACCCATTGTATCGTGAACCGGTTAAATCTATTTAATAAAACCCCCTCGGAGATTAGCTCTCTGAGGGGTGAATATTGTATCAATCTTATTTTTATCAAAAAGGTATTACTTATTTAATGTGGATTAGTTGCATCTTGGATGTGCGAAAGAACTGGCCCATATGGAAATGATTTGTGCCATTGTGCATCAGCTGACGAAAAATCTTTCTCCGGAAGAAATTGAGAGATCCGGGTTTGCTCCATACTATGTAGATCATACTCTGGCATTGTGGCCACAGGCTGCAAGCGGAGCACCGTGGACTGCAACCTATTTTCAGTCAAAAGGTGATCCGATTACAGATCTTCATGAAGACCTCGCTGCAGATGGTACGATTGTGTAAAGACAACATTGAGGTTTTAAAAGATAGTTCCCAATAATCTGGCATACTAGCTGCCAGATATGAGAACTTTAGAAATTCCAATGTATCTCAATAGGTATTTCCTTAGTTACAGGGTCTTTCTTACCGACCAATACATAATCAATCAGCTTTTCAACCGTTTCCCTGTCTAAGTGTTCAAGATTTGTATATTGCTCGATTAACTGTCGTCTGTTATCGCCAATCAGCATTTTTCTTTCAATAACATCAAGCTGTTTCTGCGTATCAATTACCAGTTTTTCGAGCCTTTCTTTTTGTGTTGAGAAATCTTTAGATAAATCCAAGTAATCAAGTTCGGAAAGAATACCCTTTACCTTATCTAAATATAGTTCACGGATTCCTTTTGTGTATTCCGCAATCTTTTTTTGATAAGCAGCAATCTCCGTTTCCAAAGCTTCTTTTTGACCTCGCAAGTCATTATTGAATTGCACATTTTGTTCAAGCTCATCTTTATCCAGATATTCTGCGGATAACTTATTAAGTTCATCAATCACAGCTTTTTCCAATTTGTCTACTGAAATGAAAGAACCTATACAAGCGTCCTTTGCTACATGGCGGTTAGAACATTGTAAATAATGCTTACCACGATTCTTTGATGAACGCATTGTATAACCACAATTCATACAGCGAGCTTTTCTGGCAAATAAGCCGATTGTGCCAACTGTGAAAGGTTTTGCCTTTTGAGCTACCAATGCTTGAACCCTATCCCATAACTCACGGTCAATAATCGGCTCATGTGTACCCTCAACTCTGTACCACTCGTCTTTTGGTCTGGGTTTGTTTTGCTTTGTCTTATAAGAAACGCTGCCATATTTCCCTTGAACCATATTCCCGATATAGATTTCATTCACCAACATATCTGATATGGCAAAATATTTCCATAGGGTACTGTTTTTCGTTTTAGGCTGCTTGTAACGCAAACCATGAAGTCGTTTGTATTCCGTAGGGTTTGGTATTCCTCTGTCATTCAGCATACGGGCAATGGCGGTCTTTCCATATCCCTGTGAAAACAGTGTAAAAACTTCTCTGACAACTTCCGCAGCTTCTTCATCAATAATCAAATGCCCTTTTACGTCAGGGTCTTTTTTGTAACCATACAGGGCAAAAGCACCGATATGGTGTCCGTTCTTTCTTCTGTCAGTGAGAACGCTTTTAATGTTTTCTGACATATCCTCTAAGTACCACTCATTCACCAGACCATTTATCTGTCTTGATTTCTTATTTCCTTTATTAGCGGTATCTGCATTATCAACAATGCTGATGAAACGAATACCCCAAATAGGGAAAAGACCGTGGATATATTTTTCCACTAATTCTAGTTCTCTGGTAAATCTGGATTGTGTCTTACAAAGGACAATATCAAATTTACGATTCTTTGCGTCCTCCAACAACCTGTTAAATTCTGGTCGTCGTCTGTCAGAACCAGTGTAATCATCATCACTGTATATGTTGTAGACTTCCCAACCATGCTCTAATGAGTATTGAAGTAACATTGACTTTTGATTCTGAATACTGTTACTGTCGTCTGTTTCTGATTGTTTGTTTCTATCTTCCTCTGATAAGCGGCAATAAATAGCAACTCTTGATTTTGATTCTATCATGCTTCGTTCTCCTTTTAGAGAAGACGAAACAAACTATCTCTACATAATGTTATTATAACATCTCGTAGGATAGTTTGTCTATCATCTGGCAGGAGTTGCCTTTCCTTTATTTTTTTCATATTGATTTATCAACTCTATCCATTTTAGAGTAAATGCTTTTGTAAACGCCGCTCTATCACAATTTTTAAAAACATTCTTGCAAACTACCTTTGCGTCATTTGCCATTGAACCACCTCACTACAATATATTTACAAAGTATGCAAAAATGCTTGTACATTATGAAAGAATTTGTCTATAAATAAGAAGTAATCAGATGGCTTTGGAAAGCTCCACTGGAATTTCACCATTCCCATTCTGATGGGTGAACCGTGTCATACGGGTGTATCATTATTCTGATATACAGGTCATGGCAGCAACTTTTCCAACAGTCGCTTACGGATCACTGGCATGGTCGCTCGCTTCTTTATTCCTCCTTTCGTGGGTCATGGCGTTCCAGTCCGTCGGCTCACCGTATATCAAACGTATCTGATTACTTTATTCATTTTTCAAAGAACACTTGTAAAACGGAGCTGGAATGAGGTGATAGAACACTCCGTATATATTCGCTTATTTCACTCTGACTTCAAAACCTAGAATTGCTTTAATAAGAGCAGCTCTGATTCTGCCTTTCAGTTCCATGTCGACCACAATATACATATTTCCGTGTTCATCATAGAACGGGCGTAAACTTGCTTTTGATATGTAAGCGTCATAGTGATTTAATATTTTCTCTATTGCCACTTCGTCGCCATCAGCAGCTAAACTGATTGTGGAGAATAGAGGACACTTTTTTGTAGACTTCATCATGTTATAATTCCTCCTCATACATATCTCTAATGAGCTTTAGTGAACACATTCTGTTTCTATAAACAGAGTTTCTGGAAATATCCAAAATCTCTGCGATTTCTGCGTCTGGTAATTCCAGAAAATAGAACATCAACACAACATTGCGTCGTCTTTCGCTTAATTTTTTGATTGCTTCACATAATTTCTCATCATAGACACGAACTTCTGTACCAAACACATCAAAGGAAGTAAATTCAATCGGGTATTCGTCCGATACACCCAACTGGTTTAATTCCAGCTCTGGTATTTCACAGAAAGATATTTCATGCTTTGCACGTCTGGCAAGTTCTTTGTTGTAGTTCTTTACAGTTCTGCCAATCACCTTACGAGCCAGACAGTCAAATTGAAGTCTTATAGCGTTCTCAAATGAAGAAGGTTTCATAATCTCACCTCCTTTCAAGTTGAAGTTGCTAAAGCGAAAAGGCTTTTTACCTCTTTCCGCACTAACACTCAACACGGAGGGGCGATTTGTAACCCGAATCAGAAAAAAATCAAAAAATTTTTTAAAGTAGCAAAAAAGCACAAGGGCATATGAGAAATGCTGTTCTTGTGCTTTTAAAATTGTTCCTGTTATGTAACGTGAAAAACCATATTCAAGGGTATATTGTGCCGCTGTGAAAGCTAGGATTTTTTTGACAATAACGGATATATTGAAGATTGTCGATTATACAGGTCTTTCAATGCGGCTACCTCCCAAAGCCGCTAACCCAAAACCATTATGTTGTTTTTCTATTGAAGGGAAAAGAAAAAGGCGGCTTTTCAACCGCCATCTGGAAAAAGGTATTTTGTGACACGCAAAAACGGTACTGTTGATAGCGGTTTTTTTATTTTCCGCTATGCAGCACTTTTTAATTGATTTACGCATAATAGGAACTGCTAAACCTTACTATACGTTTTTCTATACCTGTTAGAAATTCAACAGGAACTGTAGAATATAGTGAGGTGATTACATATGCGTAAAAAAGAAGATAAGTACGATTTCAGAGCTTTTGGTCTTGCCATCAAAGAAGCTCGTATGAAACAGGGTTTAACCCGTGAACAAGTGGGAACAATGATTGAGATTGACCCACGTTATCTAACAAATATTGAAAATAAAGGACAGCACCCAAGTTTACAGGTATTCTATGACCTTGTATCATTGCTCAATATTTCTGTTGATGAATTTTTCCTGCCTGCGTCTGATCTGGATAAAAGCACCAGAAGACGACAGTTGGAAAAGCAACTTGACAACCTTTCCGATAAGGATTTAGTTATCATGGAAAGCGTCGCTAACGGAATCATCAAGTCTAAGGAAGTAGCGGAAGAATAACGCTCCACTTTTGATTACCAATAAAATAAGCCGATAACCCAAGAAATACTTATTCTCGGTGTTATCGGCTCTGCGTCTTAGCGTCTGGCTCTATAACAGTTATTTGTTGTTGCCTTACATTGATTAGGCTTTCTTGTTTACATTTAGGGCAGAATAGAGGATAATTTATCAATTCTGTATCCTTTCGTATTTTTGTGCGTGTTTTATTTCTGCATATAGGGCAGTATATCCATTTTTTTGTTATCATTCGTTTTCTCTCTAATATGCTATTTTATTGTAAACTCACATGCCAAATAATATGTGTCATAATCCCAATCTTTTGGGGATTCAAAATAAGAAACACTTATAATTATCCGATAATGCCCTGATGGGAGTTCACCATAAAACGAAGAAATATCATATGCTAACCTCAATCTTTCTGATGGTTTTATAGTAACATCATCTTCATTGTTTTTTGACGGGTCAGAAAGTTGAGTTAATTGATACCATACATCTGATTGTTCTGCTTCGATTTCAAAATAAGATTTTGAACAATGGTATTCTTTATCAGAGTTGTTCTCGATAAAAAATGTCGCATTCTCTAAGTTAAAATCCCATTTTTTATCTAATGTAATTTCAACATCTGATAAAGAATTGATTTCTTCTTCATTTCCATAAGGCGAAACCTCGTAATATTCTTTAAAATTTTGTGGGAATACATTTTCCTCATTTTGTGATGAATTGCACCCAGATAAAATGCTTACGGCTATTACTAAAATTATGCAGATACATTTTTTCATTTTTAAAACCTCCTCGATAAATGTTTAGTCCAATTATATGGAGCAAATATCTATTTTTCATCAACATCTATGATTTTTATCCAAGCTGTAACACACGCTCCACCCTTATCATTATTCGCAATTTTCAATGTACCTCCATGCCTTTCACACAATATTTTACAAATATTTAATCCTAGACCTAAATGTTCAGTCGTAGTGTCTTGCGACGATTTGTAAAACGGTAATGTCACACGCTCTATATCACTATCCTTAAAACCGCAGCCATCATCGGAGACGGAAATCAATAAATATTGTTTTTTCATACTAATGTCAATATCTATCATTGAATTGGCATATCTAATACTATTAGATAATAAATTTTCATAAATCTGTACAACAATATCAAGATTGATAAATAGGTTTTCGTTATTATTACAGCTTGTCTTAATAGAGTATTTTATGTCTGTACAAAGCAGTTCTGTTGTATCTGACAAAGCTTTTAATAGTAAGTTAAAGTTTATGGTCTCTTTTTCGATTTCTATATCTTCTAATCGGTATAGATTCGTCATGGCATTAACGTATTTTTCAAGTCGTTCCACATTCTTACGCATTGTTGATAATTCATCAATTACCTCTTGTTGGGAAACTAATCCTTTTGGAATAAATGATAACAACATTGTAGTATGCCCTTTAAGTAGTGTTAAGGGAGTACGCAAATCATGCGAAAAAGCAGCATTTAATCGTCTTTGTTCAGCAAACTGTCGTATCATTTTTTGATTGTTTTGATATAAACAATTTTTCATTTTTTCAAATGCAAGACACAGCTTACCCATTTCGTCTTTATAGGGGTAATACAGAGTAAAGTCCAATTCGTTGTTTTCAATTTTGCTATAAGCATTAGTTAGTAACTTTATCGGTCTCGCAAATTTTCGTTTTATAAAAATAGTTACGCAAAGTATCATACTGAATGAAAGAACAACAGGAATAGTGGCAATATTTATCATTCCTAAAGTAGTATCTACAATCCTATCTTGTTTGGTAAAGTTTGGTGAGACCTCAATATAAGAAACATGATTTGGATAAACGTATTCTTGTACCGGGCGTTCTTTTTGATAGTCTACAACAAAACTACATACTTTCTTTTGGCTTGCATTATATATTGTATACTCTGTCTGGTCATTATTGTATTTTGCTATAAATGAACCATTTTCAGGTATATCATATCTTGTTGTCATGTCCTCATATTTATAGTTAAGATTCATTCTATAATTATCAACAAGAGCAATGGCAGTAACACTTATAGTAATACCAACTACTAAAGAAATAAGTGCGTAAAGAATAAATGAAATTTTAATACTCCTGTTCTCAATATAGTATACTAATTTTTTTTCCCTTATTTTTTCCACTTATATCCGCACCCCCAAACAGTTTCTATATAAGGATTATCACTCATAGAAAGAAATTTTGTTCTTATCCGTCGTATATGTTCCGTAACAACAGAATTGTCACCGCAACCATCTAGCCCCCATACTTTTTCATAGATTGTTTCACGGTCGAAAACAATACCTTTGTTTTGTGAAAGAAATTCAATTATATCAAATTCTTTCTTCGTAAAGTTTATTTCAGCATTTTTATAAAAAACCGTTCGTGATGAATAATCAATTACTATATTTTTATCGAACTGTACTATTGCAGACGAACTATGCCTTTTCTCTCTCCGCAAATGGGCAGCAACTCTAGCTTCTAATTCATCAATAGAGAAAGGCTTTACAACATAGTCGTCAGCACCGATAGCAAACCCCCTGATTTTATCACAGTCCTCAACACGAGCTGTTAAAAAAATAATAGGACAGGAAACATAATTTCTAATCGCCTCACAAACTGTAAAGCCATTCATATCTGGCATATTTATATCCAACAGAATAATATCGGGGTTTTTAGTGATTGCATTTAGTGCTTCTTTTCCGTTAATTGCTGTATACACTACATAACCAATCTTGTAAAAATATTGATTTAACATTGATACAATATCTTTTTCGTCGTCTACAATCAAAATACTCTGTGCCATAATTCGTTCCTCCTTAGTCAGTATATCTTATCATGAAAAAAACAATTTTTTAACAACTTCTATCTATTACATGCGCGTGACTATCAATTTGACATTTTTACATCAATTACAATGTTACATTTTCATATCCATATATCCATTCAAACAATAACGCATTTTACCTGCTGCAATTATTATAATCCCTTAAATTAATTGTAACAACTCCAATAATCAGCTTACAAACCATACCTCGGTATGATTTGTAAGCCTTTCTTCATGCTATCCCACAACCTTCCAGTTACCGCCTGTCTTTTTCAGTACCAAATCAAACTGTGAAATTTGTGTGGCTTTTGTTCTCTGGTCGAGATACTTCACCGATACCGAAACTTTGACCTGTTCCCCATCTTTGATGAAGATAGGATTTACCAACTCTGAAAACAGATAACCACAGTTTACAGGTTCAAGCACATTGCCAGATACATAATAGGCAAGCTCCTTTTCCGTAGCGGTAGGGTACAGCTTAAAGAATGTTTCCAAGAACTCTGTCACTTCCTCCGTTGTGGCAGCATCCACCGTTCCGTCAGATTCCTTTGTCTTTGGTTCATAGCTGGATTTTGTCGGTGTGCTGCTAATGGTCGGATTCTGTGTGATAACCATGTTTCCATTGCTATCTACATGAACCACTACCATATAAGCGGAGGTGTAACCGATTGACGTTTCACCCTCCGTTACCGTCTGATCTACGGAGTAGACAACGGTAAAGTCGTCTGTTCCAGCCTGTTCTATATCCCAAATCTTTACATCTGTTACCGTAGAGCTTGTGGGTATATCCTGCCTTACCGTATCGACATTCAAATCCTGCAAGCTCTTAGTCAGATAATTGTTGATGGCTGCGGTTCTTTTATCAATGGATTCCTGCGTATTGCTCCAAGAATAGTAGGACTTCGCAAAGGCTTTTACAAAGTTCTCTATCCTGTTAGTGTCAACAATTCTTTGTTCAATGACTTCCTTTTCATGTACCGTGTGCATATCAATGGCGGTGAAATTCTTATACACCCCAAAGCTGACGCTTGTAATCAGCACCAGCCATAAGGCAATCACAGTTTTCTTGTGTGTGCCGACTTTCATCACAGGCACTTTTTTCTCTTTTTTCGGTTTTGATTCCTTGTCCTTTTTCTTAAATATCATAGTACCATTTCCTTTCTATTTTGATTTTACCCGACCAGCACCAATCAAGTGTTTCTGCCAGTACGGGCTTGTTAAATCTGCATATCCAATAGGGTCGCCAGCGTGATACATTCTGTTGTTTCCTGCATAGATTCCCACATGGGTGACATACGTTCCAGAATTATAAGTGGAGTGAAAGAATACCAAGTCACCAGCTTTCGCCTGTGACAGCGGTATGTGCTGCGTAGCGTCATACTGTGCCTGTGCGGTACGAGGTAGACTGATACCAGCTTTCCCATAGCACCAAGACGTAAGACCAGAACAGTCAAAGCTGGTGTTTGGATTGCTGCCGCCAAAGACATACTTCCAGCCTTGATACTTCAATGCTTCTTTGAAGATTGCCTGTGCGGTAGCGTCACTGAAACTGGGAACAGCTAAATACTGGTTCACCAGACGGACATAGAACATATTTCCGTACTTATAACGCCAGCCGCCATTTTCCTTAATGGAAATCTCATTCTTATAGGTGACTTTGACATCGCCCGATTTGTCTTTAGCGAAACTGACAGCCAGTTCAAAAGTGTACTTTTTTCCATGCTTCGCCACATAGTCAATGAAGCCACCGCCATAGTTATAGGCTTGTACCACTGTGTCAATGTCACAGCCTTTTGCTTCTGCGGATTTTAAAAGCTCCGAGAAGTATTTACACCCCTGTTTGATGGATTCCTCCGTCGAGAGGGAATTAGGCGGCAACCCCATTGATTCTGACGACTGCATGACGTCCGTAGCTGTACCGCCAGATTCCACCTGCATGATGGCAAGCAGATAGTTCACATAGTCCGAGATTCCGTATTCTTTCGCATATTTTTCTACCGTCGGTTGATGTTTCAGCACTTCCTCTGACAGATTCAGTCCAGAAAAATCAAAGTAGGAAGTGCTGTTTTCTTCATCATCTGCGGTCACGATAAACAGGAACAAAAGCAGACAGATAATCACCGTAAAAATCCCACCGAACACAGCGAAGTGTCTTAGCTTCATTTCTTACCGCCTTTCCTGCTGGTCGTTTTCTTCATGGTTGACGGGTTTGTGGTCTTTTTCTGTACGGTCTTTGTCTGCTTTTGATGTTTGACTGTCTGACGGGGCATATCTGTCACAGTTCCCGAATGTTTTGGTGTAGCTGCTGGAGAAGAAGATTCTCTGGCAACCTGCGTCCTTACTTCCTGTTGCTTTGTGACAGGCTCTTTTGCTCTGGCAGATTGTGATTGCTCCCTCTTAACAGTAGTAGGGCGTTCTTTGATATTCTGTTCTTCTTTAGAACCTGCCGACTGTGGAGTTGCTTTCGCAGATACAGGCGTTGTCACTGGTCGCTCATGCAATGGGGCAGTTCCTTTCGCTGTACCAGCTTTTGTCGCTGATCCATTGTCCTGTCGCTCCTTATCCTGTGTTTCCTGTTTCTTCTGTGTCTTATCCACTATCGGACGCTGCGGATTCTGTTTTTCTGATTGCGGTTGTTTCGATACCGCTTTTTTATCCACGATACCACGCTTAGAAGCGGACTTCGTTTCCTGCGTCTGGCTTGCAGAGCTGCTATGTACTGTCGATTGCGAAGAATCGTTGTTCTGCTTATCGGGTAATGCAAACGGCTTCTGATTCATTGGCAGAGCTGGCGGCTTTCCGTTACCTCCACTATGGGAAGATGGCGTATTGTTTGGTCTGGTATGACCGCTGCCTGCTGATTTTGTATTATCTGCTTTTTTCGTAGAAGCAGAAGCAGCCGCCGCACCAGCGACACCGCCAGCAGCACCAGCCGCAACCGTCCTTCCGATTTTACGCTCCAAGCGTCTTGCCCTACGGTTAAGGAACATATAAGGTCGTCGCATGATTCGTCTGCTGACCTGCTGTGTGTCGGAAGATTGCAGACTGAACATTGTCATCAAATCACCCAGTTTAAAGTAGATTCCTGCAAAGGTGACTATCTGTAAAAAAGCAATCATAAAGAACGGATAGCCAGAAGAAATGGAATAAAACATAGTGGATATGCTGAAAGCCGTCGTAATAATCAGCGTGATTCCTGCCCTCATCATAATGGTATTGAACAGCTTCGTAAGAGCCTTTTTTGACATGCCCTCATATGTCGGAATCATAGACAGGATAAAACTGATTGGCAGGAACATAGCGTAAATGATAAATAGCACCTGCGAGAAAATCATCATGCCCGTAAGCAGGAATACAAAAACCGAGATACCGATATTGAAGATGAACAGGAACACCTCCATACCTAAACGTGTCATGGTCTTTGTGACACTTAGATTGTCATTGTCCTTATTTTCGATTTCCTCAATCACTATATCTTCTCTATCGTCCGTATCTGGACTTGCCGATAACAGGCTTTCCACACGGTCAGAGCCGAGTGTTTCTATATCCGATTCCCCATACTGTAAGAGCAGCCACGGTTGTTTCACCTGTATGGAAAACAGACTGTCCCTTATCAAATCCACACTGTCTTTTCCTTTACTGTTGGAATCGGGCAGCACAATCTTTGTGCCAAGCGATAACGCCGAGCTGCTTATATCAGCGGAAAAGTCATTGATTTTACTGATATAATTTGGGGCATAGGCAATAAAAGAAGCGGATAACAGGAATACCACAAGAAAGTTAATCACCGCATGAACTGCTTTTGTGGTTTCCCTCTTGATAAGTCCTGTGTATGCCACATAGATACCCATTACCAGAATAAGGATAAGCAGGAATCCCACATAGAACCCCTCGCTGGAAAAACCGCTGGAAGTGACACCAGCCAACGTCTGAATGTTCTTTCCGATAGAGCTTGCGGTATCAGAGATAAAGTCCAGCTTGTAGGCTTCCTGTACCACATATCCCGTCGCATTGGAAATGTATAAGCTCACCGTCCAGACAAAGTTTGTGATGGCATATAGTCCGTACTGAATACTTTTGCCGATACCGTCAAGCCAGTTCCACGGTAACCAATCCCAACTTGAATCCACATAGAAATCAAGCTGGTAGTTTTCCAGCGGATATTTAGAATAGGTGTTAGCGTCACTCACCGTATTGTCTACCAGACCAGCCGCATGAGCTACCGTACCCGTGATAGATAAAAATACCAGCACACCAAGAATTACCGAAAGCGTGATAAGCAGATAACGGACTATTTTTCTCTTGTCCATAGGCTTCACCTCATTTCTTCCGTCTGCACTGGCGGTCTGGTATCAAAGGCATGGAACAGGTCAGCGAATACAGGGTGAATCTGGATAACGCCCACACGCCCGTATAAATCTTGAAACAGGCATTGCCCGTTTTCCAAATCCCTTAATCGCTTCTGGTTGCCCTCGTCCTCCTTATCCACACCGAAAAATTCAAGGGTATTTTTGATTTCTTTTATATCTGTGCTACGAAAGGCAAACTTCAAGCCGATATTGTTCTTCATCTTTTCGTCGTCCACATCACCAGAGTTTTGTGTCACAAAGTACACAGCGGCATTCATGGAACGACCAGCACGAATCAGCTTGTTAGAGAGTGCTTTTCCCTGTGCTACCTGCAAGAACGTCCACGCTTCGTCCAAATCCACCATCTTGAAAATGCTCCTATCCGAATGGATAAAATCTAAGGCAAAGGTACTGATAACGATAAGCATTGCCACGGAAAGCAGCTCCATTGTGGTATATTCTTCAAATTTTGTGTCCTTGTCTGGCAATACAAGGTCAGCCACCTGTATGATGTTAAGCTGTCGGTCTAAACTGATGGATTGTTCCACATCACCGTCCGAGAATAACAGGTGTGCAAAATCATAGTCCGTCATGCTCTCAATATGGTCTGCGATATTCTCTGCCACGAGTGAACCATCTTTGCGGAGTTCATCAATGACACGGAGCAGTCCTCTTTTTTTGCTCTGGGTAACAGAACGGATTGCACGCCTTAATACAGGGAACTTCTCACCGTCACGGGAAGAAATACCTGTAAGGAATGTTAAAATATCAATCGCAAGGCTTTCAGCGTCTTTTGTACGCTTCATAATCACATAAGGGTCAAGAAGTCCTTTGTTCTTATTCTCGCTGGTAAGGTTGACGATTTTGATTTCATGTGCAATATCGGGTAGTGTTTCCTGCCAGTTGCCACGCTCTGATTTAGGGTCTACAATGACCGCTTTTCCTCCAAACAGCACCGCATAATAGATGATAAGGTTGTTACAAAATGACTTGCCACCGCCAAGAGAACCAAGAAAAGCGGCAGCTAACGCATTGGTGACGGAACCCTTAACGCCCTGTGCCGCAAGGCTGGGTTTCAGATATACATTTTTCCCTGTATCAAGGTTATAGCCGATATAGATACCGTCCGTTTCCCCAAGCTGCTGTGTCGCACCGAATCCAAGTCCAGCCAGAAAGTCAGAAGTGACATACTGGATATAATCGTTGATATATCTTTTACTTGCTGGGATAAACTCACCATGCAATCCCAACATATCCCCGAATGGGCGTACCAGCTTCACATTCAAATCGTCGTAGAAGTCCTTGACTTCATCACAGCGGCGTTTCAGTTCTTCCAGAGTATTAGCCGCCACACGGATAACGTAGGACAGCTTATACATGGATTCTTTGGACTGGTCTAAGTTCGTTTCCAGCTCATTGACTGAATCCAGAGCTTCAATGACGTTATTTCCTGTTTCGTTGCCTGCTTCCCAAGCGTGGTTATCCAAGTCTTTCAATTCTTTCTTTTTATTTCTAACAGTTGTCAGAGCCTTTTTATTAGTGACGATTTCCACATTCATAGAAGTGGAAACAGGGAACGTGAATTGCTGCTGTTGATAGTAGAAGATTTCACTGGACGGAAAATCAAGCTCACCCACGATATTGTTAATCGTGAAGTAGGCAACATACGTTGTCTGATCTTCACGCTCAATCTTTAGGTATCGCTGGTTTTCCTCTATCATGCAGCGTGTAGGTCGGATAAGGTCATATCGCTTCACCAGCGTTTCACGCTTTAACTTCTTTACTGGCAAATCATAACTGTAATCACTGTAAGCAACTCCCGTATTCCCGTAGATATGCTCCAAGAGATAACCGAAATCATTCTTATCCAGCCTGCGGAACTGAAAGCGGCGTGAGATTTTACTTTCCAGTAATTTCTCCATCTTCATAAAACGCCCCACTTCATCATTGCTCATGGAAACAAAGTCACCCATGAGCTTGTGATTGACTTCATAGATAAAATCCGTAAAGGTCATGGCTGCCGACTTTTTCATACTTTTTAGGTTGATTTCTTCCTCATTCACTAGCAGCTTGAAGCCAAGAAAAAAACGGTAGTCAATCTGATTTTCCCCAATCATCTCAACCAACGCTTCTGTCTGTTCGTCTACCTTTTTACAGGCTATTTCTTTCAATCTGCCTGTGATTCCTTTTTTAGAACGCTCCTGTACTGCACGTAAACTGTCCTCTGTGGCAATCTGTAAGGCATGGATTTTCCCGTCACGGTTCTGGGCGATAAGCTGGCGGAAGTTGTCATGCACCATGTACTTTTCATCTGGTGACAGGAACGAATAATTGTAAGGTGTCAGCTCATAGTAAGCGAAACACTCACCGTCATGGTTGAACACCAGATTGTTTTCAATATATTTAATCGGGAACATACATCACACTCCTAACTGCTGTAATAACGGGATTGAATTTTTCATGTTTCAGCTTAATGGCTTTTCCTGCATAGGTCACTTTTGGTCGAAGTAAAAAACTCACACAGGATTTTAAAAATCCAAATGGCTTTTTCCCGTCAAAGGTCTTTTGCGATACGAACCAAGTAAAAGCGACGGGGATTCCAAAGTATTTGAGAAATGCCCCGTCAATCATGTTAAAGGGCGGCAGCTCCCCAAAGAGAATCACCACGAACAGCGATACCACAAACCAAGCCATCTGACTGAACGTGACAGGGAACGGGAGCTGAAAGTCGTTGATTGCATAAATGACTTTTTCCACGCTCCATATGCTTGTATAGCTTTTGATTTTCTTCAATTTTCACAGCTCCTTTCTTTTCTAAAATGGAAACAGCAGCCTGTATTTCACAAACTGCTGCATAAAAAATACCAGTGTCATTTCACTGGCTGATGATAAAATATTCAGTTGTTATGGACATTCAAACACCCCATGATTGGTGACGACAAAACGCCCCTCCAAGTCAAGGTCACGCCCGTAGGCTTCATAGTCTATGTAGCTTCTTATCCTGTCTGGTATCTCACCCAGACTTTGACATTCATCTATGAAGTAATAGGCAACGTCTGTCATATCACTACAATCGGGATAATGGATAATATCGTCTGCGTGTTCGCACAAATCTTCCAAGCTGCTGTAATAGCCTAGCAGCTCCGATAATTCGTCCTGTATGTCCTCTGGTAAGTTCTCCACCATTTCACACAGGCGGTTGACTTCCTCAATGGGCGTGTATTCGTCAATCTCAAAGGGCAGCTCATAATCATGGATAGCGTATTCTTCGTATTGCTCATTCAAGCCGATACGCTCTGCCATCTCATCATAATCAACGGGCGGCGTAAACCACGCACCCACAAGCTCACCCTCGTTGTATTTCCCAAGATTGGCGATATAGATTCGCATTTCTTCGATACCACATCACCCCTTTACTGGTAACGGAATACGCCGCTTGTGGTAAATAAGTATCTGTCGTCCATTTCCAGCTCACTACCATAGGAGTGATAGTCGATATGTTTCAACAGTTCGTGGGGAATCTCACCGAACACATTTTCCTCACGGATAAGGTATTCTGCCAGTGCCGCACCGTCACCCACATCATAGTAGCGTATCTCGTCCTTATGGTCGATAAATTCATCAAAGCTGGAAAACCATTTCTGCTGAATGGCTTTCATTTCATTGCCGATAGGTGTACCCTCCAATTCAAGCACCATGCGGCAGTTGGCATTGATTTCCCAAAGCGGCATATCGCTGTGTAAGTCAAAGGGCAGCTCATAGTCTGCAATCTCAATCTGTTCTTCGTTTTCCACACCGAGCTTTTCTCTGACTTCCTCAAAGTCCACAGGGCAGTGAAACCAGTCACCAGAGTAACCGTCGTCCTCGTCATGGTAGGGTTTCGTATTATTTAAAAGGTAGATTCGCATTTCCTGCAAGGTCTGTCACTTCCTTTCTTCATTTCCAGTATTCCCATTATAACAGCATAATCTACACCGAACACATAATGAGAAAATTTTTCTAACTGTTCTTTGGGATAATCAAGCGGTAACTGTCGTTTGATTTCTTCCCATACCTCACGCTTGCGGTAAGGCAGGTCGGAAACATCATTACAGCCGATATAATCTTTCATATCCTCAAAAATATCTGTTTTCATGTTGTCCTCCAATCTAAAAATTTTGTATAAAAAAGCAGCAAACCTATTATGATTTACTGCTAATTCATTTTAATAAAATTTTTGCCTTAATTCATCATCATTGTTAATTCTCTGAATAACCCACGGTTGCAAAAAGAATTGAATTTGAGGGTCTAACATATCTACCAAATGAGTTTGTCCTGCTGGTGTAATAATTTGCAGGTGTTGTAACTCAATTACCAATCCATTATTATAAGGAAGTGGCAATGTATGTGTTGGTTCATTGATAAACTCCCGAATCACAATAACTTGTTCTGGTGTCATTCTTTTAAGATATTTTGTTTGTGCTTCAACCAATTTTTTTGATGAATGCTTATCATAAAAGTAATGATATATTTTACTAACTATAAGAACTATTAGTATAGCAGTTGAAACGACAAAAATAATACCTATTGTAAATCCATATTTATCACGAAACTCTGTCATATATAGCCTTTTAGCCAACTGGTCTGGCAATAGTAATAATGCTCCGCTTGCAATAGACAAAGCTCCTAGTGTGCTGTATCGTTGATATTTAACATTACTACTGCATCTTATTCAGATGCAGTAGTAAATGTCGGATACAAGGAATTCAATTTA